>Ga0255773_10000089_pt1:20000-90560 | contig 90560 bp, 103 predicted proteins | sample 011ome_17_FD_179971 | JGI IMG/M metagenome (GOLD analysis project Ga0255773, IMG submission 179971) | Coastal salt marsh microbial communities from the Groves Creek Marsh, Skidaway Island, Georgia - 011502XT metaG (version 2) | ecosystem: Environmental > Aquatic > Marine >... | reverse complement strand
CGTAACAGTACTTTTACATATTTTATTGATAAGACATTACCTAAACTTTATCAAGAAAATAAATTGGATGAATTACAAAATGAAATAGATAATCAAAATGAAAATTTAAGACTCAGTGCAGTTGTAGAGAAGATTATTCTTGATAATCATGGAAGAAATAAAAAAATTAATCTAGCGGTTGTAAGCGATAATACATTACTGGGTATGGAATTAGCTTGTAGCGATTATATGAATATAAAAAGTACAAAAGTATACTCTAATGTAAATAATAATATTGATGCAAAGCAGGAATACTTACCTAAACAAATAAACGATTACTATAATCATGTTGCAACGACTTTGAATGAGGATTTTTTTGTTTCAAAGCATAATGTAGTTTTAATTGACCAGAAATATTTTAATCAAGAGCTGAGTGATCATATTTTAGCTAATGCATTGAACAACCTGGATAAAGACGGATTTATTATCCTGGTTAATCGTCATTTGGAAAATAACTATAAATCATCTGACTATTCTCATACGGTTGGTACAAAACTTAAAGATGGGTATGATATACCGCATTATTCTGATTTAATATTTGAAGAGCTCAAGATAGAAAACACAAATAGAGACTCAGCTGTTAAAGTTATTCACAAAAAAAATAATGCATGATTTACTAAATACAGTAAGTAGTTTTATTTGGGGGCCGTTTACACTTATACTAATCTTGGGCACAGGAGTTTTTCTAAGCCTTGGTCTTAAAGGTTTTACTTTTTCATATATTCTTTTTGCTTTTAAGCAAATTTTTAAAAATGATGAAGATAAAACAGATGGACAAATTACCTCATTTCAATCTTTAACAACTGCTTTATCTGCAACAGTAGGTACTGGAAATATTTCCGGTGTAGCAACAGCTATTTATATTGGAGGCCCAGGCGCTATTTTTTGGATGTGGATTTCAGCATTATTTGGGATGGCAACAAAATATGCAGAAGCATTCCTGGCAATTAAATATAGAGAAAAAAATATCAATGGTGAAACTGTCGGTGGACCAATGTACTACATTAAAAATGGACTATCGCAGAATTATATAATTTTTGCCTATCTTTTTGCCTTAGCAGGGATGATTGCTGCTCTGGGCATAGGTAATGGCGTACAGGTTAATTCTGTATCACAAGTTATCGAAAATGAATTTGGTATTTCATCACTTACAGTTGGATTTTTTATAGCAGTCTTTGTTGCGTTGGTAATAATCGGTGGAATACAATCTATAGGAAAAATTACATCAACTTTAGTTCCATTAATGTCGGCTATTTATATTCTTGGTGGACTGTTAATTATAATTATTAATCACGATAATATTTTATATATATTTAATTTGATAGTTACCTCGGCTTTCACATCTACAGCCGCATCAGGAGGCTTTGCTGGAGCAACTGTTTGGATGGCATTAAGATATGGTGTTGCTCGTGGTGTATTTTCAAATGAAGCAGGATTGGGCAGCTCTCCAATTGCTCATGCAGCAGCAAATACAAATAATCCAACTAAGCAAGGAATGATTTCTATGTTGGAACCGCTCATAGATACACTAGTAGTATGCACAATTACAGCTTTTGTTATACTAATGAGTAATCAATGGATAGGAGAGGTAAATGGAGCAGTTCTTACCGTAACATCTTTTGAGAATTTACTTCATAACGGAAAGTACATTGTAATTTTTGGATTAATTCTATTTTCTTTCAGCACTATTATAGGCTGGAGTTATTATGGAGAAAAATGTGCCGAGTTTTTATTTGGCTCAAGCATAATAATCTATTACAGAATTTTATGGATAGTAATTATTCCTATTGCAGCCATCACTGAATTAAATTTAATGTGGTTGATAGCTGATATAATGAATGGGCTGATGGCAATTCCCAATCTAATCGCACTTATATTGTTAGGTCCTATGATTTTTGCGAAAACAAAACAGTATAAGGATACTTTGAAAGCTTAATACGGTATGAAAATCAATGAACACATCAATATGGCTTTGAAGGAGGATGGTTATAAAAAAGATATCACTACAAATTTAGTTCCTTTGATAAATAAATGTAAAGCGATAATAAAAATAAAAGAAAACTCTCATGTATATGGATTGAAATGGCTCAAACAAGTATTTAAACAGGTTGATAAAAAAATAAAATTCAAAACCTATGTAAATGACGGAGATTATGTAAATAAAAATAAAATTATAATTGATATATATGGGACAAACCATTCGATTCTCAAGGGAGAACGTGTCGCTTTGAATTATCTTCAAGCAATGTCTGGAACTTATGACCTATGCAAAAAATTCCAAAAGAAAGTAAAAGATAAAAATATTAAATTACTTCATACAAGAAAAACATTGCCATTATTTAGAGCTCCACTAATAGAATCTTGTAAAGCGGCTGGCTGTAACGCACATCGAGAAAATTTATCATCTGCTGTACTAATTAAAGAGAATCATCTTAAGTTCATGCAAAACCCAAATGATATTATAAACCAAGCTATAAAAAATAATAAAATTGTTGTTGTTGAGGCAAAAACAATTAAATTTGCTAAAACTTTAGATCAATTAAAAATTAACAGGATACTGCTTGATAATTTTACCCCTACTATGTTGAAAAAAATTGTTAAATATAAACTTAAATCAAAACTAGAAGTCTCTGGGTCAGTCAATCTTCAGAATATAAATAACTTTGCTATTAAAGGTGTAGATTATATATCTATTGGTGCACTTACAAAAAATATTGAATCACGAGATTTCTCTTTGTTGATAGTTTAAAAGTATATGCTACTCTTACAAGCTGATATAATAAGTGCGAATGAATAACACCTTCGATCTATCACAAGCTATAAAAAACTTTTTCTCAAGAGAGGAAAAATCAGGCATTTTATTATTACTGTTTGCCATGTTGGCGTTAATTATTGTTAACAGCCCACTGCAATCTTTATATTTTGAAATTAAATATACATACATTCCTATTAACATAGGTGATTTCTCATTTACCAAAAATGTCTCTCATTGGGTAAATGATGGTTTGATGGCGATATTTTTCTTCATCATAGGCTTAGAATTAAAAAGAGAAATTCTAGAAGGTGAATTATCAAGTTTTGATAGAATGGTTTTACCTGCTATCGCTGCAATTGGAGGTATGCTTGCGCCAGCTGTTGTTTATGTGCTAATAAATTATTCCAATCCAGAAAATATGTCAGGTTGGGCAATTCCAACAGCAACAGATATAGCTTTTTCACTTGCTGTTCTTCTCCTCTTAGGAAAGAGTGTACCATTAAGCTTAAAAGTATTTCTTTTATCACTCGCAATTATTGATGATTTGGGCGCTGTGCTGATTATCGCCTTCTTTTACACATCAGAAATAAGTATGATTTATTTGTCATACTCAGCTGCGGTATTAGCCCTTTTGATATTGTTAAATCTATCTGGATCACAAAAAATGTATATTTATATATTACTAGGAATATTTCTTTGGTATTTTGTCCTGAAGTCAGGGGTACATGCAACTATTGCAGGTGTTTTGTTAGCTACAACGATACCTAATAATCAAAAAAATAGCATCGATGATTCTATGCTTAAACAATTAGAGCATAAGCTACATAATTTTGTAGGTATCCTAGTGCTTCCTATATTTGCATTCTTCAATAGTGATATAAATTTTTCTGATGTGACTTTAGATAGTCTCTATAGTCCGCTCTCTCTAGGTATTGTTCTAGGCCTATTGTTAGGAAAACCGATAGGAATCACTTTCTTTACATACATTGGTATGAAGACGAAACTATTTAAACTACCAGATGATGTCACTTTAAAAGATATTTTTGGTTTATCTTTTTTGTGTGGCATTGGATTTACTATGAGTTTATTTATAAACGGATTAGCTTTCAGTGATCCTGTATTAGTAGATAGTAGTAAGTTAGGAATATTTATTGGTTCTATAGTTTCTGCAGTAGCTGGTTACTTAATACTTAAATCTAGATATCAAACTAACAGCTAGTTTATTGTACAATCCATAGTTAGTGGTTCTGATGCTCTAGTAGGTATCACATTCAGGACAAAATTATGTGAATCAAACTTAACGAGTAAATCAGGAGCAACAAGTTCAATAGAATTCTCAGTTCTTTTTACAACAGCTAAGTTCATGCTATTCAATTTTTCATTATCTTTAGTAAGATCTAGCATGAATACAATGCGTTCTTCATAATTGTAGCAAGTTAATTTATCAGTCATTGTTCGTCCATCTGAGGCAAACGAGTTAAAGGTGGATATGATAAAAATGAAAGGAGTTAGAAGTGCCTTGATAAGATGCATGATTTAATATTACATGTATTATCTAATTAGACAATACTTAATTAGTTACCGCCTACAGTCATATCATTAATCATGAGTGAGCCGCACTTTATTTTTGAGTTCAAATAGTAGTCGTTTCCAATCTCTTCAATATTTTTAAACATCTCAATCATATTTGATGCAATAGTAAAGTTGGTAACTGGATATGATATTTTTCCATTCTCAATTAGATAGCCGAAAGCTCCTCTTGAATAATCGCCTGTTAACATGTTTGCTCCGGAACCCATTAATTCTGTAACCATTATGCCGTTATCTATTGATTCTACAAGGTTACTCATCATAGGTTTAGTCGAATTAATTAATATATTACTGTAACCGCTGTTGCCTGTGGATTTTAAACTTAATTGGCTTGCTGAGTATGTGTCTAATAAATAAGTGTTAAGCACTCCATCCTCAACTATTAATTTATCTGATGTAATAACTCCCTCGCTATCAAATGGCCTAGAGCCAAGTCCTTCTTTTAGATTTGGCTGCTCAGAGATACTGATATGATCAGAAAAAACTTTTTTATTTATAAAGTCACGCAAGAAACTATTCTTTTTATAGATATTATTACCATTGATGGCAGATAAAAATGATGAAAATAAGCCTACTGATAATTCAGGTGTAAGAATTATCGGACACTTTCTAGTGGATATCGATTTTGCCCCAAGTCTTGAAATAACTTTTTTGGCACTCTCGTGGCCAATCGCTTTTGGATCCCCTATTTGGTTAAAACTCCTTCGGGTTGAAAATGCATAATCTCTTTCTTTGAGGCCCTCTTCTTCTGCAATTACAACGCAAGAGAGCGTATAACTCGTCGAAGAATAAGAACCGGCAGCACCATGAGAATTTAATATTAAATTATTAGACTGAGAATATGCGTACTCAGATCCTTCGCTATTATTTATTCTTTTGTCATAATCTAATGCTGATTTTTCACATTCTATTGTCATATTCACAAGCTCTTCAGTTGAGAGTTCTTTTGGAAAATTAATACCACAATCTATATCAAATTCATTAATAAGGTTTTCTTTGGCTAAGCCTTGATGTTTATCTGTTTCTAGAAAAGAAGCAATAGTCTTGCTTTTTTCAATCGTAAGTTCAATGCTTTCATCTGATAGGTTATTGGTGCTTGCAATACCTTTTCTTTTTCCGTCTATGCAAGTAACAGTTAATGCCTCATCATTATGATATTGAATATTTTCTACGTCACCAAACCTTGAAGTTACATCAGCTCCATCTGCTGAATGAAAGTGGAACTCGTATTCTCTTTTCTTGTCTAGATTGTCTATTATTTCTTTTAGATTTTTTGTAGTCTCTTTAAAATTATTGGGCATTATTAAACTTCCGTACCACCAACAGTGATGTCATCGATTTTTAATGTAGGTTGACCTACTCCTACAGGGACACTCTGCCCCTCCTTACCGCATGTGCCAACTCCATCGTCAAGCTTCATATCATTTGCAACCATAGAGACCTTTTTTAGAACATCCGGACCGTTCCCGATTAATGTCATTCCTTTGATTGCATTTTTAATTTTGCCAGATTCAATTCTATATGCCTCTGAAGCTGTAAAAACAAATTGACCGCTTGTGATATCTACCTGACCTCCAGAAAAATTAACAGCATAGATGCCATCATCAACGCTATTAATTATCTCTTCAGCATTTGATGTGCCACCAAGCATATATGTATTTGTCATCCTTGGCATAGGTAAATGCGCATAGCTCTCTCTTCTGCCATTACCAGTTGGTTTTACATCCATCAATTTTGCATTCATCAAATCTTGCATGTAACCTTTTAAGATACCATTTTCAATAAGTACATTTTTTGCTGTGGGCGTTCCTTCATCATCAATCGATAAAGAACCTCTTCTATCCTCTATAGTTCCATCATCAATAATTGTACATAATTCTGATGCAACTTTTTGTCCTATCAAATCAGAAAAATTAGATGTTTTCTTTCTATTAAAATCGCCCTCAAGACCGTGACCAACAGCTTCATGAAGCAAAACACCCGGCCAGCCTGAGCCAAGGACAACAGTAGTATTGCCTGCTTTACAAGGTTTAGAGTTTAGATTCACATCAGCAATTCTTATTGCTTCATCAGCCAGTTCAAAAGGCTTTCTTGTATTAATAAGAGTTGGATAAGAATATCTCCCTCCACCGCCAGCGCTTCCCCTTTCAACGCGATCACCAGATTTTAGAATTACCATTACATTGAATCTAACGAGAGGTCTATCGTCAAAACTATATGTTCCATATGAATTTGCAACAAAAATAGAGTCGAAACTAGAACTAAGATTAATAATCACTTGTTGCACTCTTTTATCTTTTCCTTTTATGTAACTGTCGATACCTCTTAAAAAATTTACTTTATCCTCATCTGTAACAGAAGTTAGAGGAGATTCTGAAATATATAATTTTTTATAATTAGAGTTTTCTTTTAGATTAATTGATTTTGATTTGTTTGACGCAACTATTGATCTAGATAACTGAGCTGATTTTATGATTTCACTAAAGCTGAAGTTATTGCCATAAGCAAAACCAGTTTTCTCATTACTGATTGATCTAATGCCGTACCCACTATCTATATCCTGAGAGCCGCTTTTGACAATGCCGTCTTCACATGTCCAACTTTCTACAGTGGTATATTGCATATATAAGTCAGATAAATCTATTGAAGGGCCAGATGACTCTGCAATAACATTGCTAATCTTTTCAAAATCAAGATTATTATCTGGAAAAATACATTCTTTTATTATATTCATTTTTTATTAAGTAATTTCATATGATCAAGTACTGGAAAATTTTCTCTTATAGATCTCAGTTGTGAAAGATCGATAGTAGCGCTTATAAAACCTTTTCCTTTCTCAATAATATCTAATGTTTGACCCCATGGATTTACAATCATTGAATGGCCATAAGTTTTTTTCCCATTAATATGGTAGCCACCTTGGCATGATGAGACAATAAAAGACAAATTTTCAATCGCCCTAGCTTTCACAAGAGTCTCCCAATGAACTTTACCGGTCTGTTCAGTGAATGATGCAGGTAATATTATTACATCAATATTTTTCTGATGTTGTAATCTAAATAATTCCGGAAATCTTAAATCATAACAACAGGCTATGCCTGCGCGCCCAATTGGAGTATCTATCACTTCAATTTTCTCACCAGGCATAAAATATTTTGACTCGTTATATGATTCCTTAGATTTTGGTAACGTTACATCAAAGAGATGAATTTTATTATAAAGAGATACTCGTTCTCCGTTATCGTTATAAGTAATTGTGCTCGCCATTACTCTATTATCATCACTAGATTTAATAGGAATAGTCCCGCCGACGATCCATAGTTTATATTTACTTGCTAGCTCAGCTAGATGATTTTGTATTTGTCCATCACCTAGTTCTTCTGAAAATTTGATGTAATCTTCATCGTTTTCAGGCATAAGTGCAAAGTTTTCAGGTAGCACAACCATTTTAGAGTCTGTGTCAGCTATCTGTTCTATGAGAGTGCCCACATCATAAAGATTAACCTTAATGTTTGGACCTGAATTTAATTGTATAGCGGAGACTTTTGACATCTCTCTAGGATATCTTAATTGATGATAGGTTTAAATGATTGGGTGACTTTAATTTTAGGGTCAGCCCAAGGGCCTTTAATGGAATACTCTATTCCCGCAAGCTTATTTGTATCTACTCCAAATTCCTTCAGTAATTTATCATAGAAAATTGAAGCAGCGGCTCCAATTGGGCCACCCAATACAGCACCAGTAACAAGACTTGTGGATGAAAGATCTGGAATAAATATCAGAACTTGATCATGAGTTTTATTTATAAGGTTCGATTCTCCTGATAATCTCATTTCACCAAAGCTACCAACGATTATCATCTTTTTGGTGTTAGCAATACCAGAATTTAAGGAAATATTAGTATTAAGATTATCAAAGCTTAGGCCTTTAGAGAAAAAATCTGAGAAATCTAACGATAGTCGTTTCGGTATTGATGCAATACTAAACAATCCGAGTACTTGACCAATGGCTTGTGTTCCCTTATCGAGCTGATTAATTTGCCCATTTTCAATATCAAAATCTAATTTTCCATTTATTTGAGAAAATGAAAAATCTGACAATGCACCTTTCCAATGACCATTTAAGTTAGCAGAAAGAACTCCACCTCTAATTGCATCTGGATAATTAAGTGATTTGAGGGCTAACCCAAAATTATCACTTTTGATTTGTGCAGTCATCTCAGTGGATTGCTCTTTGCCAATATACCATTTACCTGATGATTCGATTTGTAGATGAGAATTTTTAAAATTAAGTTTATCAATAGCAATATGATCATTTTTGTTTGTCAAAATTATATGCACATTATCAAAGACAATTTCATTAGCCTTGAGATGTCTAGATTTTATATTTATATTTGGCAGAGCAGTGGGCGTATTAGTGTTTTTGAAAATTGTCGTATCTATAAATTCAAAAGAGCCATGAATATCAAGGTGATTATTGAATACCTTTGGTGTTTTTATTAAACCTCTAGCGATTGGTGATTTAATTTTTAAATAGATATTATCCTCATCATGCTTGATATTTATATCGTGTTTATCTATTGAGATTTTCAAAGGGTATGCCATTGCTGGGAGATATTGATATTTTAAAGATAAACCTACTTTTTCTTCAGAAGTCTTGCTGATAAGATCAAAAATATTAACAGATAAACCATGCATATCACTAGATAAAAACAAAGTTAGCTTTTGCCCATTTTCATTCATGTCATAAATAATATTAGATTTAGCCAATGATTCTCCATCAAAACTATTAGCATCTATTTGAAAAATATCTTCAATGAATTGACTATCTATCATGCCAACAGACGTTAATTTATATCTTGATGAATTCGAGGTAGTGATAGTAGTTAGTTTAGATTTTTGAACCTTATCATTTATTCCTATGTTGAAATTATCAGTATTTATCAATCTAGATGTCGTTGACACATTAATATTATTTGATGACAAATAAATCGAATCAGAATATTTTATATAAAGCTTATTTATTCTAGTATCTGAGAATAAAGTGTTTTTATGAAAATAAATATTACTTGTTACATTACCATCCAATTCTGGTAATTTTGTTTTCAATATTAGATTAAGAGAGTTTTTTATTGTTTTTAAAGTGCTATCAACTGACAACTTCAGCGAAGGTATTTGTGTGGTTTTATTACCGTTCAATTTAAAGATAGTTCCTTGATCGTCAAGAAGATCTGAGCTATTAAAATAAATAGACTTACCTTTTAGATTATATGTTAATGAACCTCTTAAGTTATTAATAAGATTATCTTCTTGAAGATATAAAGATAGATTATGAATTTGAATTTTACCTTTACTCATATTGCCAAAAACATCAGCTGACGTATCCGATAACTGGTATTTTTTATAAAAGTTTAACGAAGGTAATTTAACAGAGAAGCGGTAATAGTCCGGTATTCCGGAATTTGATAGATTCAACTGGATATTATTTATATGCATGTTGTTAATATTTGCTATATCACTCTCGTTGAAAAGTCCCATTTTCTGTGAAAAATATTTAAGTATTTGATAATCGCTTTTTTGGATAAATAGCTTAATCTCTTTTGATTTTGATTTATTAATTATGATTTTGTTATTATTAATTTTTTTATTACCAGTTTCATAGTTCAATTTAAGAAGACTTAGAGTATCTGATAACTGGTCGTTGGTGTATAAAATATCACCATTAACATTCTTTAGTTCTAAGTCTAATTTAGGGAGATTGATACTGAGATTTTGTGAAGATATGTTTCCAGAAATTTTCTCTATATTCGTGTTTTTTAAATCGATCCAAAGTCTCATTGATAATCGATCTACCATGATTTGATTAAGAGCAGTTGGAAATAATGTATATGGTAATTTTACTGAATTACCACTGACATAGATTCTACTAACAAGATTACTGGAATCATAATCTCCTCTATAGATTAATGTAAGAGGTTCTGGGCTAGACTCATGAAAAAATTTTGCATTTATTTTATATCCATTATTATAATGTGCTCTAATATTTTTTATTTTAAGATTGGTTACCTTATTTGATACCTTATCGGTGATACTTATCTCAGAGTTGTTTAAAGTTATTTTCGGGAATGATGAATTTTCTTTATTGTCTCCACTTGCACCTATAAGATCAAAATTATTAATCAATATTTTTGATTTATCGCGAATAAGAATAAGAGATGTATTATTAATTATAATTTCATCAACAGATGCATTCCTGTTGTATAAACTCCTGAATAGGTTAATTTTTATTTCACTAATAGGAGTGCGTAATAATGTTTTATTTTCTTTGTCATTAAGTTGTATATTTTTTACAAAAATGCTCGGATGAAAACCTTTCCATTCTATTTTTATTGATTCTATTTTTGCATTTACATCATGATAATTTTTAAGGCTATTAATAATCCTATCTGAAATTGGCTTATTTAATGTTGATGTGTTCTCTGAATAAACAATAATTAAAGAAAATAAAATTAGAACAAGTAATGAGAAATTAAAGAATAGTTTTACGATATATCTCATTATTAAATCATATTTTCGTTACTCAAACTCTCATCCCATAGCTTTTCTAAAGAATAAAACTCTCTAGTTTCAGGATGCATTACATGCACGAGTACATCACCAAAATCAATTAAAATCCATTCTGATTTTGAGTAGCCTTCAATACCAAGAGGCTTTATCTTAATTTTTTTAAGTTTTTTGATTATATTATCTGATATAGATTTAACATGACGAGTAGATCTCCCAGATGCGATGATCATCATATCAGTGACAGATGATTTATTTTTCACGTTCAAAGATACTATATCTTCGGCCTTAAGATCTTCTAACATAGCGCTTATTTCTTTATCTAAAATCATTTATACAATTTTTTTTCTAAAATATATTTGTGGTTATCAGCTGAAACATACTTTTCAATAGGTTTATTATCTCTAATTCTATTTCTTATCATTGTCGATGATATATTAGACTTAAGGCCATTAAAGTAGTGTATCATCTTTGAGTTAGAGTCATTAAATTGATCGATATCATCTGTGATGAACTCTTTCAATGTGTTCATTTTATCACAGCTCTTAGTATTATCCCTAATGAGAACTATGATATTGAGTAAATCAATTATATCTGAATATTTATGCCATTTTTCAAATGACTCAAAATTATCCTCTCCAATAATTAGGCGTAACTTGTCTTGTGGATATTCTTCTTTAAAGAATTTGATTGTATTGATAGAATAACAAATAGTATTCAGTCTTAATTCATAATCACTTATGCTCAGATATTTATATTGATGTAAAGCATTTCCAAGCATTTTCAATCGGTCAGAATTACTTATGCTAGGCTTTTTACCAACAGGTGATAAACCGGTAGGAATATAAATTATTTTATCAAATTTGTAAGTTGAAAATATCTTAACGGGTATTTGGACATGTGCATTATGAACTGGATCAAAGCTTCCTAAATACAAACCTATAACCGACTGATTAATTTCGAATTGCTCCTTTGCTATTAACTATATATTTCAAGCTTGTTAGCCCTTCCAATCCAACTGGTCCTCTGGCATGAAATTTATCCGTACTAATACCAATTTCAGCGCCTAAGCCATACTCGTATCCATCAGCAAATCTTGTAGATGTATTTACCATCACAGAGCTTGAATCTACTTCTCTTAAAAATCTTTCTTGAGCATTGATATTTTCTGAGATTATAGACTCAGTATGCATGCTTCCATACTCTTCAATATGCTTAATAGCTTGATCAATATCTTGGATAATTTTTACAGAAATTATTGGCTTTAAGTATTCTTCATACCAATCAGAATTTTTAGCAATCTTAGTCCTACTGAATATTTTTTTTGTGTTTTTACAGCCTCGTATCTGGACTTTATGATCATACAAAGATTGGAGTATTTCTTTAATATGTTTTTTTGGGAAATCTTTATGAATAATTAATGACTCTGCCGCGTTACACACTCCATATCTTTGTGTTTTAGAGTTAATAGTACATGATAAGGCTATTTTAGGATTAGCATCTTTATCGATATAAATATGACAATTGCCATCTAGATGCTTAATTACCGGAATCTTAGATTCGCGAGATATTTTTTTTATTAATCCTTTTCCTCCTCTAGGTATAATAACATCAATGTAATCATCCATTTTCAGAAGTTTGCTTACTGCACTTCTATCTGTAGTGTTGATAATTTGAACAATATTAGGTGATACATTACAAGCTAATAGTGATTTTTTTATTATCTTCGATAGCAATATATTAGTATTGATTGATTCACTTCCTCCTCTCAAAATAATACTGTTTCCAGACTTTAATGCTAAACCGGTAGCATCTATTGTAACATTTGGCCTTGATTCATAAATCATTGCTATAACACCTAAAGGGACTCTCATTTGCTCAACAACAATACCGCTAGGCTGCTTAGATTTATTAATTTTTTGAAAGAGTATATCTGGTATTGTAAGGATCTTTTTAAGACCATCAATCATAGTTAATATTCTCTTATTATTTATGAGTAGTCTGTCGATAAGTGCATCAGAGAGATTATTTTTCTGTGCAGATTTAACATCAATATTATTTTCCCTAATTATTAATTTTGAATCTTTCTTTAAGTTAGAAATAATCTTTTTTAATATTTTAAGTCTTTTAGCATGAGAGAGTAACTTTGCATCTACAGAAGCGCGCTTAGATGCTATACAAAGATTTGTTATATATTTTTCGATTTTTGTATTCATATTCGATTATTATTAATTATATTCGAGAATAAATCATTAAAACTTACCCATGGAGAGGAGTTTCTTACATTATATTTAGAGTTAAAATCCAAACCATTAATACTTTTAAGCCCTTGAAGCAAAGTGTTTGCCTCGTAGTTTGAACAAGTGCTATTGTATTTTGAATGAAGGAATTGGGGAATATAAGGTTTATTGTTAATTGACTGTTTAACCGAGTAAATCTTTTCTAATTCTGAATTCATTAAAAAAATTATATATGAAAGAGGAGTATTAATATTTTCCAAATATTTACTTACTTTTAAAAAACCAACTGAATCATGTTTATGAAGCATATCAACTAAGTCGTACTCTGTATATTTTGATTGATTAATATTTTTAGCTGCAGTATTTTTATCTAATAAACTTCTTTGGTAAATAACTTGAGAAATAGCTAAACTATTATTAAAGTTTGATTTAATTAAATTATTTATTATATCTTCATCATAGGCAACTTTGTTAATTTTGCATTTATTTATAACCCATTTTTCTAGCACTTTACCTTTAAGTTCATAAAGCTCTATAACACAATCGTTTGTTGATAATAATTTATAAAGTTTTGTATTTTTAAATGAGGATGCTTGACGATCAATTTTAATAATGATTTTGTTATCAATAGGTTTATTATTAATAGATTCAAGAAGGTTTTTGAGGTTCTTTGGAATAGAATTAGAGACAATATTTAATGTTATTATTTTTTTTTCGTCAAAAAGTGATTGATCATGAAAACTATTTTCTATCGAACTGGTTTGTGTGTCATCATCAATAATATAACTTACATGATTATAATCGAGCTTTCGATAAAAACTAGTAATATCATGCTCTAGCTCATTACTTAGATTTCTAGGGTTTCCATGAATCATAAATAATCTATTCAATGTTGTAAATGAAAGATTCTTAAATTTAATATAATCAACTATCATCAGATACATTATACTATATTAGTTGTCATGATTAGAGTTAAAAAATATAAAGTTGGTTTTGTTGGCCTAGGAATAATGGGTAAACCGATGGTTCATAATCTATTAGAAAATAAGGTCCAGGTATATTTCTATGCAAGAAAACAAAAAATAATTAAATCTATTGAAAAACGCGGGGGGATATTTGTTTCTTCAGTTAGTGACTTGCCGAGATATGCAAATATTATAATTACAAATTTGCCAAAGACAAAAGATGTAGAATTAGTTACAACCGGCAAAGGAGGAATACTTGAAAATCTAAAAAAAGGTTCTTGTGTTATAGACATGAGTACTATATCACCCGAAGGCGCGATTCAAATTAACACCGAGTTAAATAAAAAAGGTGCTTCCTTTATAGATGCACCGGTATCTGGTGGAGAAGCGGGCGCAATATCAGGTAATTTATCAATTATGGTAGGTGGAGATAGAAAAACTTTTCATAAAGTTAAACCTATTCTTAAAATGTTGGGCGAGAAAATCACGTACATAGGCAGTAGCGGATCTGGTCAAATATGCAAGATGTGCAATCAAGTTCTTGTTGCTCAGACCATTCAGGCTGTAAGTGATATTATAAATATTTCCCGTAAATCTAAAGTAGATCCAAATAGGATAAGAGAAGCTTTGCTGGGTGGGTACGCAAATAGTAAAATCTTAGAAATTCATGGAAAACGCATGATTGATAGTAATTTCAAACCTGGATTCAAATTATCACTACATCATAAAGACTTAAAGATAGCTAAATCTTTTCTATCGAATATAGGAATACAACTCAAAAGCTTAAACCAGGTAAAAAAGCTAATGAATCTTGCAGAAAGTGCCGGATTATCTAACTTAGATTCATCTGCTATTCATAGTATATTAGAAAAAACTTATAAATAATTATTAAGCTTTGTCAATTTCTATATTATAATATTGCCATGAACACAAGGTACGAGAAGCTATATAGAGAACTTAATTTAACCCCTACGAAACAAAGGGTTGATTTAGCGCATTTGATATTTGCTAAAAAACAACATTTTACAGCTACAGATTTAATAAATCTAGCAGACAAGAAAAAACTGAATATCTCGATGGCTACTGTTTACAATACATTATCTCTTTTGGAGGACAAAGGAATGCTAAAGACTATTAATATAGATAACGAAGTGAAATTTTATGATACTAACTTAGAGAATCACCACCACCTATACAATACTACAATGAGTACTCTTACAGATATCGCTCATGATAAAGTTGTATTTGCTGAGTTACCAGAATTACCAAAAACATTGGAAATTGAAAGCACAGAAGTTTTAATAAAAGCTAGAAATAAATAAATTCAGTTAGTATTTAGATCTTTAGATAAGCTATCTTTTGTTGCTTCAGACAGTACGACTTCATCTGTATATTCATCATGAGAAACACCAACTAAAACACGATCATTAGATAAAAAGTCTGTAATATCAGTTTGATCAAGTTCAAATCTTAAAAAATGTACTGCTGATGTCTTGTCATCAGTACTTCTCTCAAGATCTTCATCTGCTAGAGCGACTATTTTCTTAGACCCACAATTTAGGTAAATGTTATTCTCAATACCATGTAATTTAGATAACATTATCTTTCTTTCTTCAACATCAGGATACATTATAAGCATCGTTGCCTTGAAGTTTGATCCATCCGGTATCAATGGGTTATAAGCATCAATCTCTTCTTGAATCTCTTTTTTATTAAATATCTTCTCTATCCTGAGCATTTCTTGGACCTGATATTTAATTGTAGAATAATCCTCAAAAATAAGAACAATATGCTCCCCGATAGATACAGTTCTATTTTTTTTATGAATAATTAATTCTTTTTTTATAGCATCTCTCTCATTATCATACTCTTCAAGAGACAGAAGATCTGTTGTTTTTAGTTTCATTATTTTATTCCGTATGCTTTTTTAATTAATGTAATTGGATGTTGTGGAGCTTGTAAATTACCTAGAGAATTTTCAATGTGGTGAGCTGCTAAAGAGCAGTCACTTGTAAAACTATCAAACGAAGAAGCTTTGAATTCTCTAGTAATTGGTCTGGCAATTTTGATGGCTATTTCATGTGTTTCGGCTTTTACCCCATAAGTTCCATCATGCCCAGAACATTTTTCAATTGCGTTTATTTTCGTTCCAGGAACAAGTTCAAGGACTTTCTTTGTTAACATTCCCATATTTTGCACTCTCTGATGACAGGCCACTTGATATGAAACATCGCCCAGCTCATTTGTAAAATCTTTTTTTAGTTTTCCTTTCTCATTCATGAAATTGAGAAATTCAAATGGATCTCTGAAAGCTTGCGAAACAGCTGCCAGATCTTTATTGTCAGGGAACAGTAACGGTAATTCCTGTTTGTACATCAAGACACACGATGGAATAGGTGCAATTATGACATAGCCTTGGTCAACATATTTTTTAAATCCAGGCAGATTCTTCATCATCATCTTTTCAACCAGCTTGATATCGCCAAGCTCAAGCTTTGGCATACCACAGCAGTTGTCATCAGAAATTATATCAACTGTAATGTTGTTATGTTTTAGTATGTCATAAAAATCTTCTATAACTCCTGGTTCATTATAGTTATGATAACATGTTGTAAAAATAGCAACCTTGAAATCAGGATCTCCATTATATCTTTGCAGACCAAGCTTCTTTGCTGTTTTAGACGCAAAATTTGGTAATTTAGCGTTGATGTGAATACCAAAAGATTTACTAAGAATTTTTCTAAATATTTTTATTTTGTTAAAGAAATTTACTATTGGAGCAACTAGCGCTCTAGAGAAAATTTTTCCTAAATTATCTGTTGATGTAAGCACTTTATCTCTAAATGAATTTTTGTTGTTTGCATTCTTTATTGCCTTACCCCTTAACATAAGATGCGGAAAGTCGATTTCCCATTCATGTGGAGGTACATAAGGGCATTTTGTCATAAAACATAAATCGCACAGATAACAGTGATCGATCACAGAGCTAAATTCATCATACTTAACACCATCAACTTCAAATGTTTTTGATTCATCAATAAGATCAAATAAGGTTGGGAACGAATTACACAGGCTTACACACCTTCTGCAGCCATGACACGCATCGGCTACTCTTCGTAATTCTTCTTCAAACTTTTCCTCATTAAGAAAGTCTGGATTATTCCAATCTATGATATGGCGAGTTGGTTTTTCTAATCCACCCTCAACTTTCGACATCTGACCTGTACTCATATTCTTTCCCTGCTTTTCAAAAATAATTCGTGGGCGCTTTTTTTAAAAAAACGCCCACAACTTTTCTAGATTAAGATATTGACTCTAATGCTTTTGTAAAACGGTTTGCATGAGATCTTTCAGCTTTAGCTAAAGTCTCAAACCAATCTGCAATTTCATCATGGCCTTCATCTCTTGCGGTTTTTGCCATCCCAGGGTACATGTCTGTGTATTCATGAGTTTCCCCTGCAATAGCTGCTTTGAGATTAAGAACACTGTCTCCGATAGGTTCTCCAGTAGCGGGGTCGCCACATTCTTTTTCTAGATATTCTAAATGACCGTGAGCATGTCCAGTTTCACCTTCTGCTGTTGAACGAAATACTGTAGCAATATCATTTTGACCTTCTACATCTGCTTTTGCTGCAAAATAAAGATATCTTCTATTTGCTTGAGACTCCCCTGCAAAGGCATCTTTGAGGTTTTGTTCTGTTTTTGAACCTTTTAAACTCATTACATTCTCCTAAATGATTATTTAGAATGATTCTAAATTTATAAAACATATATGTCAATATTTTTCTGTTAGAATAGTAATGATGATAATGATTCTTGTTATCTTTTGAGAGAGACTTTGAACAATATATTTTTTCAGCTGTATAAAAAAATTGCTTTTCTAGGTGAACCTGAAAAGGTACATAATATTACACTACCCATTTTAGAATTTATCTATAAAAGTTATTTAGGAAAAGTGCTACATAAAAAAATTATTAGCAAAAAAACTAAACAGCTGAATATTGATTTTGATAATCCATTAGGTCTAGCTGCAGGCTTTGACAAAAATGCTGACTATTTAAATTTTATATCAAATATAGGTTTTGGTTTTGTAGAAGTAGGAACCCTAACGCCAAAACCTCAATTAGGAAACCCAAAACCAAGAATTTTTAGACTCATAAAAGATGAGGCGATAATTAATCACCTAGGTTTTAACAATAAAGGAATTGACTACGCAATAAATAAAATTAAAAAGTTTAATCGCAACATACCGATAGGTATCAATATAGGTAAAAACGCAAATACGCAAATAAAAGATGCATTTAGAGATTATGAATATTGTTTAAGAAAGTCATATGCTATCGCAGATTATATTACCTTGAACATATCTTCACCAAATACAAAAGACCTGAGACAGCTTCAATCTGGACAAAATATAAATGAATTCATTCGCTCTATAAAAGGATTGCATGATAACTTAAAAAAAGTTTATAAGAAACATACTCCGTTAGTTATAAAAATTGCACCTGATATTTCTATTGAAGATATTGGTGGAATCATAAATTTAGTAAATTCATATGATGTGGACGGCATAATCTGTACCAATACCACCATAGATAAGTCATCAATAGATGAATCTTATAAAAATTTACAAGGAGGTTTAAGTGGTAGACCATTATACAAACAATCAAATAATATACTCAAAGAAGTGTGTAGTCAGATATCTAAAGATAAAACTGTCATAGGTGTAGGTGGAGTGGATTCTCCGCAAACCGCAGAAGAAAAAATAAATCTTGGAGCTAATCTAATTCAAATATACACAGGGCTAGTTTTTAAAGGGCCAGGGTTAATTAAAAGTATCCTTCGTTGATTTATTCTGGGGTCCATTTACCATAAGCATCTTCACTAGGTTTTTCTGAAGACGTTTCACCCTGTTTGAGAGTATCGGTTTGTTGATCATAAACATATTGGGTAAACTCAATTAGTTGTTTTAGAATATCATCTCTATCTTTTTTAGGAATTTCTGCTGTTGCTACAATTGAACCAACGACAGCCGATAGGTATTGTGATGCTAAAATAGGATCTTCATTTTTAGGTTCATATTCAACAAGGACTTTCTGCAATCCTTTTAATAATTCGGGTTTTAGTACAATTTCTGTCATTATGCATGTACAAATTATATTATAATGGTGTTGTATGCAAGATAATTCTAATTTATCAGTAAAAACTTTTGATGTGGGGCCTATGCAAAATATTGTCTACCTTATTTGGAATAATAAAACAAAAGAAGGGGCAATAGTTGATCCTGCGTGGGACCTTGATGCAGTATTAACATTTATTAAAAATAATCATATTAAATTAATAAGTATTCTACTGACTCACAGCCATCATGATCATGTTAATTCTATTGATAAATTATTAGAGATATATGATGTACCTATATATATCAATAAATTAGAAGCAGAATTTTGGAATAAAACTTATGACAATTTAATTAGTTTAGATTCACAAGCTGAAATATTTCTGGGGGAAAAACATCTTCAGTCCATCCATACACCTGGACATACACCTGGCTCCTGTTGCTATACATTTGATGATAAACTTATTGCTGGTGACACTCTTTTTGTTTTTGGATGCGGAAGATGTGATTTACATGGCGGAAATCCTGAACAAATGTTCAACTCTTTGAAGATGCTTAAAAATAATTTTCACAAAGATACTATCATCATGCCTGGGCATAACTACTCTGTTACAAGGCAGTCTACTCTAGAAAAAGAAATTAGTGGTAATCCTTTTTTTAGTTTCGATAATTTAAAAGATTTTGTGAGATACCGCATGGTCGATCATGATAAATCTAGAGACGAACCATATGGGCCAATTAATTTGTTTTAGACTTAAGCGCTGCTTTTAATTTCAATAGTAATTTCCTAAGTAATCTCTGGTCTATACTATTATTAGCAATAATCTCTTTTTCTCTTGTGCCTTGCATTTGCGATTCATTAAAATCATAAGATGCGCTTGCCTTAAGTGATCCTTTTAGTATTACTGTTTCTGATAATATGAGTTCATAGTCTAGTTTTTTGCTAATTTCATATTCATCTACTCGTCCTGATGAATTAACCGAAAGTTGCCTGGTTTCACTCTTAAGATTACTTAGTTTAACTACGGGATACGTCGGGTCAATGAGACTATTGTCATTTTTATATGAGAGAATTTTTTGCTCAAGTAACATAGCTATTTTATTTGAATCACTAGCAATAACTTTTATATTTTTTAGCTCATCTATATCTAATGATCCTCTTAATTGATAGCCACATGAACTAAAAGAAGTGATTAAAAAAGAAATCAAGAATATAGATCTAATTATTTTCATTTAATTACAAAATTGATAAGTTTATTTGGAACATATATTAATTTGACAATTTCTTTGTCATTTATGTATTCTTGAACCTTACTATCATCTTTAGCAAGCTTTATAACATCCTCTTTTCTAAGTTTAGTATTAATATCAATTCTACTTCTCAGTTTACCATTAATTTGAATAATTACCTGAACTTCCTGGTTCTCGTCAACTATATCATAGGTTTCTGGCCATACAGGATTTAATGCTTCATCTTCATTAAATTCTGATAAAACTGCATAGCATATATGCGGTGTAATTGGATACAATAACTTAGCTATAGTCTCAATACTCTTTGTTGCCGTATGACTGCTCATAGTTTTTGCTTCAAAATTTTTTGATATGAAATTGAACAGTTCCATTATAGCTGCAATGGCGGTGTTATAAGATTTTCTATCAAAAATATCCTTTGTAACTTTATTTATTGTATTGTTAGTTTTGATTAATATATTATTATCATTTGAAGTATCCTCATTTTTATGAGAAGTTTTAATTAGATAAGATAATTTCCAAAATCTCTTCAGAAACTTATAGCCACCCTCAATGGCTGAGTCTGACCACTCTAGATTCTGTTCTGGTGGAGCTGCGAATAAGATAAAGAATCTGATTGTATCTGCGCCATATTTATTAATAATCATATCTGGATCAACCGTATTGCCTTTGGATTTTGACATTTTAGCGCCTTCTTTGAGAACCATACCCTGAGAAAGTAATGCATTGAATGGTTCGTCATTATCTACTAACCCTTCATCTTTAAGTAACTTGAAAAAAAACCTAGCATATAAAAGATGGAGAATGGCATGTTCTATGCCGCCAACATATTGATCAACCGGGAGCCATGGTTTTAATTTTTTATCAAATATTTCATCTTTGTTATTAGGATCTAAAAATCTTAGGTAATACCAAGAAGACTCGAAAAACGTATCAAAGGTATCGGTCTCTCTAGTAGCTCTTTTTCCTGTGCGAGGACAAATAATGTTTTTCCATTTTTCGTTTTTATCAAGAGGATTACCTTCACCACTTAGATCCACATCTTTAGGGAGCTTGATAGGCAAATCTTCCTCGGGTACTGGATGTATTGTACCATCATCTAGATAATATACTGGAATAGGACATCCCCAATACCTTTGTCTTGATATTCCCCAGTCTCGTAATCGAAAAGATGTAACTTCTTCACCTAATTTATTTTTAACAAAATATTCTGATATTTTATCAAAGGCTTCTTGAGAGTTGACCCCATTAAACATATCAGAATTAATTAATGTCCCTTGATCTAGAAAAGGTAAATCAGATTTTTTATCTTCACTTTCTATAACTCTAGTAATCTCTAGGTTAAACTGATTTGCAAATTCATAATCTCGTTTATCGTGGGCCGGCACGCCCATAACTACACCTGTACCATATCCATCCACTATATAATTTGCTATCCATATAGGTATTTTCTTTTTTGTAATAGGATGATAGCAATATTGATCTGTAAAAATACCATCTTTATCTATTTTTGCCATCGCTTCTTCTGATACTTTTGATGACTGATATTTTTTAATAAATTCTTTTATATACTCATTGCTCTCAGAGAGACTTTTTGCTAATGGATGATTGATACTAACAGCTATATATGAAACTCCAAAAATAGTATCCGGCCTAGTTGTAAATGCAGTGTATAGATAGTCGTTATTACAAGATTTAAAATTTATATTCAATCCTTTTGATTTGCCTATCCAATTCTTTTGCATTAATTTAACTGATTCGGGCCAACCAGAGAGTTTGTCAAGATCACTTAATAATACATCTGCATACTCTGTTATTTTCAAAAACCATTGGGGTATTTCTTTTCTTTCTACCTTTGCTCCTGATCTCCATCCTTTTCCATCAATGACTTGCTCATTTGCCAGTACTGTTTGATCAACAGGATCCCAATTAACCTCTGATAGCTTCCTGTAAACAAGCCCTTTCTTTAAAAGTTTAATAAAGAACCATTGTTCCCAGTGGAAATATTCTGGATCAGCTGTAGATAGCTCGTTTTGCCAATCATACAAAATACCGATATTTTGAAGCTGTTGTCTCATATGATTAATATTTTTTTTAGTCCATTCTTCTGGATGAACATTATTTTTAATGGCGGCATTCTCTGCAGGTAAGCCAAAAGCATCCCAGCCCATCGGTTGAAATACATTTTTTCCTAACATTTTATTGGATCTTGATATTACATCTCCAATTGTATAATTTCTTACATGGCCAATATGAAGTTTGCCACTCGGATAAGGGAACATGCTAAGCACATAATATTTATTCTTAGAATTTAGAAGCTTATTCTTTTCAGGTTCTGTTTTTCTCCATATTGATTGAACAGCTTTTTCTATACTAGATGGATGATAATCTTTTTTCATAGTCTCTTCGGTTTATTATATAACTTAAAAAGTGATGACAAAAATAGTAACATCAAAATGCCTAGATCGCCAAATTGAGAATATATTGACTTATTAAGTCCAATATAGGCAAATCCATTCATCTCTCCTTCGCTATTATTGGAAATTTGATCAATAATAACTCCATTATTATCAATTACAGCACTTATACCCGTGTTTGTTGCTCTCAAAATATATCTATTAAATTCTAAAGCTCTTATTTGTGTTATTTGAAGGTGCTGATAAGGAGCAAGACTCTCACCAAACCAACTATCATTACTAATATTAATGATGATTTCATTTCTCATAGTGGAGTCGATAATATTTGGGAATGTACTTTCAAAACAAATAATTGGTATTATTTTTAATCCATTTACATAGATTTCATCTTGTTCATCAGAGCCATGTGTAATATTTGACAGAGGTATAGCTAGTGATTGAGATAACTTAATGAGAGTGTCGTACCATGGTGTATATTCGCCGAATGGTACTAGTTTACGTTTATTATATAATGCAATACTGTCTGAGAAGACGGTCATGCTATTATGAATATTATCCTTTGATTGAGTAAAGAAGCCAGCAATAATAATTTTTTTATCATTAGAATATTTAATGATTTCACTAAGTAACTCATTATTTCTCATGAGAACGTAAGGAGTTATTGTTTCGGGCAGAATTGTGATATCTGAAGAATCTTTCTTCCTAATATAATTTATATATTTCTGTGATATTTTTTTATACTCTTCAGGGTTATATGATTGATTAGGATATATATTAGGTTGATAAATTGAATAGCTAATTTTCTTTTCGTTGAATTCTTCGTGATAGTTAATATTTGCAGGATATGATAGATAGGTTACAAGAAAGACAAATGATAAATAAATATATTTTTTATTCTGATTAATTAAGGTTTTATAAAAAAAAGCACTAATTAATACACATAAGTAGGTAACGAAGTAGCTACCAAATATTGGATATATATAATTAAATATAGATGCATTTTGAGAATGTCCAATCAAGAGCCATGGAAAGCCTCCTAGAATAATTGATTTAATATATTCAGCCAATAAAAAAAGAAGAGATATTACATTTAAATTATAAAAACTGTTATTGTTTACAGGTTTGTGGAAAAATCCTATTAATGTATATGGTATGCTTACTATTAATAACAAAATTATTGTGACAATAAGGCTACTAAAAATATTCATAGACCCATAAGAAATTAGACTAATATTAATCCACGAAATACCAATAATGTGTATAAAAAAGAAATATAGAAATGAATATATTACTTTCTTTCTTGTTGAATGATTTTCTATAATCATTAGAAATATTATTAAGGATAAAAATATTAATATTTTGAAGTCTAATGGCGAGTATGCTGCCATATACATAAGAGCTGAAATAAATAAGTAGAGATAATTCAAGTGCTGTTATTATCTTTTTTAATTACTAATTGTACTCTATTAATTTTTTTAGAATCTGCTGAGAGAACAGTAAAAATTAAATTATTAATTTCAATAATTTCTTGTTTTTTAGGAACTCGCTCAAATTTGTTTATGAGAAAACCGCCTATCGTTTCTATGTCCTCGTCTATAAGTGATGCTCTAAATCTTTCATTGAAGTCATCTAAAGTAAGTAGTGCATCAATAATATATTTATTTGAAGCCTGCTGAATTATGAACTCTTTTGAGGACACATCATGTTCATCATCTATTTCGCCAATTATCTCTTCAATCAAGTCCTCAAGAGTAACTAGTCCAGACACATTACTGTGTTCATCAATAACTATAGCAATATGATTTCTACTTGCTTTAAAATCATTTAACAGTACATTCAACCTTTTACTTTCGGGTATAAAAGTTGCCTGTCTCATATAATCATGGAGGTCAAAGTCATCCATCATATTGATTTGGTTTTTTAGCAGATCTTTCGCATGAAGTATTCCTATAATCTCATCAAGCTTACCGTTGATTACAGGAAACCTAGAGTGCCCAGATTCTATAACTTTTGTAATTACTGTATTTAACTCATCATTTACATCAATGGCTATCATATGTGGCCTTGGGATCATTATCTCTCTGACTGGTATTTCTGATACGCTGAATACACCTAATATCATCTGATAAGAATCTTGTGTTATAAGATTATCCTCTGCAGCTGTTTCAAGTAATGATATAAGATCTTTTTTGTCTTTTGGGTTGTCTATCAAAAGATCCTTAATTCTATTAATCCATGAGATATCTTTAGATTCTTTCATAAGGATTACCATAATTCATATCGTGTAATATTCTAATTTCTATACTTTCCATGCATAAACGATCTTTTTTTATTTTATGATCATATCCTTGAAGATGAAGCATCGAATGTACAATCATATGTGCCCAACGTAAATTTGTAGATAATTCATATTTTTTAGATTCATGGTTGATGATTTCTGGACATAAGACTATATCACCAGATAATAATTCAGAATCATTGTTAGAAAAAGTAAGTACATTTGTTGGATAATCGTTATTCAAGTACTTATTATTTAACGTTCTTATTCTTTTTTTCCCAGCGAAAATTATATTAATCTGAGAAGGCAGTTCAGCTAAAAGACTTTTTAATATCCATTTCTTCATATTAACTGTGGTAGGTATGTAATGATTTTTAATGTATGTAATATAGTTAATTTTTATTTTTCTTTCTTTTTTCATATTCATTAATTATAGATGTGACTATTTTATGTCTCATCACATCTCTTGGTTCAAAATGAACTGCATCGATTCCTTTGATGCTTAAAATAAACTCAAGACAGTCTTTAAGGCCTGATTGAGCCTCACGGGGTAAGTCAATTTGACTTACGTCACCCGTAACCACAGTAGAAGAGCCGTAGCCTATTCTAGTCAGAAACATTTGCATTTGAGATATGGTAGTGTTCTGCGCTTCATCTAATATAATAAATGCATCATTTAACGTTCTACCTCTCATATATGCAAGTGGAGCTATTTCAATTATATTTTTCTCTAGTAACTTATTAACATTCTCAAATCCCAAACATTCATATAATGAATCATATAAAGGCTGCAAATATGGATCAATTTTCTCTGCAAGATCACCCGGTAAAAATCCAAGCTTTTCACCTGCTTCTATGGCTGGTCTAACAAGAATAATTTTTTTAACTTCTCCCTGTTCCAACGCATTTACTGCGCATGCAACTGCAAGAAATGTTTTACCTGTTCCAGCAGCTCCAATACCAAAGGTTATAGTATTTTTTTTGATGGTTTCAATAAACTTTTTTTGATTATTTGATTTTGGTTTAATAGTATTTTTTTTCAAATTTAAATCTGTCTTACTGTTTTCATTAGTAGCAGATAAAAACTCACTAGAATTATTAAGATACAAGTGAAGTTGCTTAGGAGTAATCTCTTCTTTTTCAGAGAGATCATATATTTTTACGATAAAGTTAGAGGTACTTGCTACGTTTTCATTTCCACCTGTTATCTTGAATGAATTACCACGATTTGATATTTCAACATCAAAAAATGATTCTATCTGCCTTATATTTTTATCCAGAAGTCCACATAGATTAATCAATCGGTCATTATCTATTGGTTCTAACTTAATATGCTGATTGATATTTTTCTTATTTACTCTCATACAGTTATATTCTTCCAATTAAAGAACTTCTGTTTGCGCTTAGAATATCCAATTGAATTGTCTTTCCTACGAGTGACTTTGGCGCTTTAAAATGAACAATTTTATTTGTAAATGTTCTTCCAAAAAGTTCACCAGATTTTCTCTTCGATTCGCCCTCAACTAATACCTCTTGTTTCGTATTAATTAATTTTTCTAGATACTCTCTAGAGTTTTTTCTAATGATATCTTGTACAAGTGATAATCTTTCCTTTTTTATACTTAAAGGAACATCATCACCCTCATAAGCAGCTGGTGTTCCAGGTCTTTTACTATAGATAAAACTATAACCATCATCAAAACCAACTTCATTAATAAGATTTATAGTCTCTTCAAAATACTGCTTAGTCTCTCCCGGGTATCCAACAATAAAATCGGACGTTATACTAATGTCAGGTCTTACTGATCTTACTTTTCTTATCATTTCTTTATACTCAAGCGTAGTGTGTTTGCGTTTCATTCTTGACAAAATAAAATCAGATCCTGATTGCACGGGTAAATGAAGATTGCTACATAACTTTTTATTTTTATATTCCTCAATTAAGTCATCGGTGAAATCTATGGGGTGAGATGTCGTGTGTCTAATTCTCTGGACACCTTTTATATTTGAAACATATCTTATAAGCTCTGAAAAGTTTATTGATTTATTATCTTTAAGTCTTATTCCTTTATACGCATTCACATTCTGTCCAAGTAATATTATTTCTTTAACACCATTTTCAACAAGACAAGATATCTCAAAAATAATTTCATCTAATGTTCTGCTCACTTCCTCGCCTCGGGTATATGGAACAACACAAAAGGTACAATACTTACTGCACCCTTCCATAATTGATACATATGCACATACGCTAGATGAATTAGATTGTGGCAAGTAATCAAACTTTTCTATTAAAGGAAAAGACACATCAATAGGTTTGTATTTTTTCTCAATAACATCACCTATCATTTTAGGTAAACGATGCAATGTCTGTGGTCCAAACACTATATCAACTTCTGGTGCCCTGCTACGTATATTTTTTCCTTCTTGCGAGGCTACACAACCTCCCACAGCAATCAAAGTTTTTGGTCTGATATTTTTAATTTTTCTCCATCTTCCCAACTCAGAAAACACCTTTTCTTGTGCTTTTTCCCTGATGGAACATGTATTCAAAATAAGTAAATCTGCTTTCTGTGGCTCATCAATGGGGGTCATATTATAATGATGGGATAATAAATCTGCAATTTTATCAGAATCATATGAATTCATCTGACACCCTTGTGATTTGATGAAATACTTTTTATTATTTAACATCTATTAGAAAGGAATGTCTTCATCCTTAATGATATCTTGATTTGAAAAATCATTACTATCTTGGCTTTTTTCAGATCCAAAATTATCTGAAGCATCAGCCTTGCTACCTACGAATGTGAAATTATCTGAAATGATATCTGTAGAATATTTTTCAATACCATCTTTATCTTGCCACTTTCTGGTTTGTAATCTTCCTTCAACATACAATTGCTGACCTTTTCGTACATACTGACCGATAGTTTCGGCAGGTTTATTAAAAAACACCACTCTGTGCCATTCTGTTTTGTCTTCATAAGATCCAGATTCTTGATTTTTAAATTTCCTATTAGTAGCTAGCGATAGATTTACGACCGCATTACCGCTGGGCATAAATTTAACTTCGGGATCATTACCTACTCTACCTAGCAATATCACTTTATTTACTGACAATATCTGCTCCTATGAAATTTCGTGAAAGACAAATTAATACCCACATAACAGATATTACAGCAGTAAAAAAGAAAATGCCACTTAATCCATATGCATCATAAAGATAGCCGCCAATAAATCCACCAAGAAACGTTCCAAAGAACTGGAATGATGTATAAATACTCATCGTCAAACCCCGTGTTTCTTGGTTAGTTTGTTTTGAAAGTGATGATGGTATACCTGCTTCTAGCACACTGAACGACCCTATATAAAATATTAAAGCAATCATAATTATGAATAAATTAGTATTATAGAATTGGAATGAAAATATTAATGAAAATGAGAGTATTATTAGAGAAATGTTTTTAACTAGGACAGGGTTTTTTCTGTCATATCTCAATAAAGGTAAAGTAATTATTAGAGATAATATAAATATCGACGAATAAAGTTGGGGAAATTCATTTACTGAAATCAAATATACATCAGTCATCATTACAGGGATAGCAATAAATAAAGATGTAAGTACAGTATGTAAAACTAAAATATCTATGTAATGAGGTTTTAGCCTTTTATCAAAAACTAAATCCATTACGCTAAAATTAAATTGTGTATTTTTAGCAGGTGTGTTTTTAAATGATAACATTAAAATAATACTTAGCACCGTTAACAAGATAATAAATATGAACAAGCCAGGCAGTTCAAAATATTTAGACAATACTGGTCCAATAATAAATGCACTGAAAAAAGCAGTGCCAATTGATACGCCGACTATTGCCATGGACAATGTTCTATTATTTTCTGAAGTGCTATCAGATAAAAGAGCCATAAGAGCACCTGAAATTGCACCGGCTCCTTGTAGGGCTCTACCTATAATAAGATAGTAGATATTGTCTGTTATTGCGCATATAAATGACCCTAAAAGAAATATAGTCAATCCAACCAATATAATATTTTTCCTTCCAAAATAATCAGATAACAAACCGAATGGGATTTGCATAATTGCGTTGGTTAATCCATAGATACCCAACGTTAGCCCAATCAGAAAAGGGGTCGACATATTGTACGAATCAGCAAAAACAGATAGTACAGGAAATACCATGAATGCACCTAACATTCGGAAAAAATATATTAAGGTAATTAATGTAACTGATTTTTTTTCTACACTCGTAAACATCGAACAATTATAGCATATGCAAAGTGTTGAGTTTATGGATATAAAAAATGTTATTATTGTCAGATGGATAAGTTTATCAAGATAAAAGGCGCTCGTACCCATAACCTTAAAAATATTGATCTCAAACTTCCAAAAAATAATCTCATTACTATTACAGGTCTATCTGGTTCAGGAAAATCCTCTCTTGCATTCGATACAATATTTGCTGAAGGACAGAGAAGATATGTTGAATCATTATCTGCTTATGCTAGACAATTTTTATCAATGGTAGATAAACCTGACGTAGATAAAATTGAAGGACTGTCGCCTGCGATATCGATTGAACAAAAATCAACTTCACATAACCCACGATCTACAGTTGGAACAGTAACAGAAATATACGATTATCTAAGACTCTTATATGCTAGGATAGGCACTCCTAAATGTCCACAACATAAGGTTAGCCTAGATGCAATGTCGACATCACAAATGTATCAGAAGCTTCTAAAAGAAAATCTTCAAGAAACGATCTTAGTATTATCTCCTATAGTAAGAAACCAGAAAGGGGAACATATAAAAACCATTCAATCATATTCTCAACAAGGGTTTAATAGAGTAAGAGTAAATGGAGAGATACATAAAATAAGTGATATCTCAAAACACATGTTGGGTCATATCATAAATGCAAAAAAGAAAAATGATATTGAAGTGATTATCGATAGGATTGAAATAAATGAGCAAAATAAACTAAGAATAATAGAATCCCTTAATGCTGCGTCTGATATATCGGATGGCATAATATATGTCTCCTCAGTGGAACATAATAAAGATCAAATATTTTCAACTAAATATGCATGTCCTCATTGTGGGTATTCAATTGGCAAACTAGAGCCCAAATTATTTTCATTTAATTCACCATCTGGAGCATGCAGTAAGTGTGATGGACTTGGAGTTGATGAATTCTTTGATGAAAATAAAATTATCGAAAATTCAGAATTAAGCCTAGCAAAGGGCGCTATAGCAGGTTGGGACGAGAAGAATTATTTATATCATTCAATGTTAGTATCGCTTGCTAATCATTTTGATATAGATATTAATAAAAAGTTTTATAGCCTTCCTAATAGTTTTAAAAAAGTACTCTTTTATGGATCAGATGAAAAGATAGATTTTACTATTATTAAACTAGATAAGAAAACAAAAAAATTTATAAGTACAAAAAAAACAGATGCATGGGAAGGTATATGTAATATATTTGAAAGAAATTATAATAACGCATTTAGATACAGTATTAAAAGATATTATGAAAGATTCCTGACTGAAAGTGATTGCAGAGAGTGTAATGGAGAAAGATTGAATATAACTGCACGTAACATTTTTATTAATGCAATGTCAATCAACCAGATAACCGCCATGAATGTAGAAGAGGCGTTATCTTTTTTTAAAAATATAAAACTTGATAGCATGAAAACAAAAATTTCAGAGAAAATTGTTCTTGAAATTATTTCAAGACTCTTGTTCCTTAATAATGTAGGTTTGAAGTATCTTACTCTGTCTAGAAGTGCTGAAACTCTATCTGGTGGAGAAGCACAAAGAATTAGATTAGCTAGTCAAATCGGATCAGGACTTACCGGAGTAATGTATGTATTGGACGAACCCTCGATAGGTTTACATCAAAGAGACAATAATAAATTACTTGATACGCTAAGGAACTTACGTGACCTAGGTAATACTGTAATAGTTGTTGAACATGATGAAGACACTATAATGACTTCTGATCATATTGTTGACATTGGACCTAATGCTGGTGTTCATGGAGGAGAGGTGGTTTTTTCAGGAAAACCATCAAATTTAAATAAGGTTTCATCTCACACATCGGATTTTATTACAGGTAAGAATAAAATTGAAATACCTCTAAAGAGACTTAAGCCGAAAAAAGAATGGTTATCCATAGTTAATGCTAGCGCAAATAATCTTGATAAGATTAATGCTGAAATTCCTATTGGTCTATTGACTTGTATTACAGGCGTGTCTGGATCAGGGAAATCATCTCTTATAAATAATGTACTGTATACTTCTATTGTTAACAAACTTTTAGATAATAATGAAGGTTATGTTGACTGCAAAAAAATTGATGGAATAAATTATATTGATAAAATAATCGATATTGATCAAAGTCCTATTGGACGTACACCAAGATCTAATCCTGTTACTTACACAGGTATATTTTCACTAATAAGAGAGGAATTTGCTAAGAAACCTGAATCAAAATCAAGGGGATATTTACCAGGTAGATTTAGTTTCAATGTTAAAGGAAAGAATAACGGAGTTTGTCATCATTGTGATGGCCAAGGACAAATAAAAGTTGAGATGCATTTTTTATCAGACGTTTATGTAAAATGCGAAAAGTGTAATGGACAAAGGTATAATGATGAAACTTTAGAAATAAAATTGAATGATAAAAATATTGGCGAAGTACTGGACATGACTGTTGAAGAAGGTTTAGTATTTTTTCATAACTATCCTAGAATCTACAAAAAACTTTTAATACTCTCAGATGTTGGACTCGGTTATATTAAATTAGGTCAAAGTGCAATTACTCTTTCTGGCGGAGAAGCTCAAAGAATTAAATTAGCAAAAGAGCTAATCAGACCAGATACAGGTCATACTCTATATGTTCTTGATGAGCCAACTACAGGTTTGCATAGTTATGATGTGAAGAATTTATTGACTGTTTTAGAGCGATTAAAATCAAAAGGCAATACACTTATAATTATCGAACATAACCTAGATGTAATCAAAACAGCTGACTGGATTATTGATTTAGGTCCAGAAGGTGGGTCTGGTGGTGGAAAAATTATTGGTTATGGGACTCCTGAAGATCTTATAAAATGTAAAGATTCTTATACAGGAAAATACTTAAAAACTAAGATTTAAGTTTATTTAGAAAACAAAACATAAGCAACTGGTGACGCATCACCATGTTTATAACCTTTTTTTAGTACCCTGAGATATCCACCTGGTCTAGCCTTAAACCTTGGGCCAAGTACCTCAAATAATTTTTTGACAATTCTCTTATCACCCAGTCTTGCATAAGCTAATCTTCTTCTCATTAAAGTATCATTTTTAGCGAGCGTTATTAGAGGTTCTGCGGTTCTTCTTAACTCTTTAGCTTTTGCTACTGAGGTTTCAATGTGCTCATGGTCGAACAAAGAAATAGCCATATTCTTAAACATAGCTTTTCTATGTGATGAATTTCTATTAAGTTGTCTACCTGATTTTTTATGTCTCATTATCTTTTTTCAATGTTTTTTGGTGGCCAGTCCTCAATTACTTGACCTAAGGCTAAGCTATGAGTAGAAAGCACATCTTTAATTTCTGTCAGTGATTTCTTTCCTAGGTTCGGAGTTTTAAGTAATTCATTTTCACTTCTTTGAACTAAGTCACCTATGTAATGAATATTTTCAGCTTTTAGACAGTTAGCAGATCTGACTGTTAATTCTAAATCATCTACAGGTCTAAGCAACACAGGATCAATATGGTTTTCATCTACCTCATCTTGTGTATCGTCTTTAACTTCTAGATGACTAAAGACTTCCAGTTGTTCTCTAAGGATTTTTCCAGCTGTTCTTATCGCATCTTCAGGTTCTATTGTCTCATTTGTTTCAAGTTCTATAATAAGTTTATCTAAATCTGCTTTTTGTTTAACCCTTGCATTATCTACACTGTATGATACTTTTTCCACCGGTGTAAATGAGGCGTCAATTTGCATCTTACCAATTCCTAAATCCTCTAGCTCATTGAATTTTCTTTTTACAGCAGGCTGATAACCTTTGCCTTGCGATATAGTTAAATTAATTACCAATTCAGTTTTATCATTAGTCATATTCGCTAGACAAAAATCAGGATTTTTAATCTCAAGATTTGGATGATCTTCGATGTCTGATGCTAGAACTGGTCCTTTTCCTTTTTTTCTGAGAACTACTTCTATTTTATCTTTTTCGTGGAGAACCAAAGCAAGTTTCTTGATGTTTAAAATGATTTCTAGAACATCTTCTTGAACCCCATCTATAGTACTATATTCATGCAGAATATTTTCTATTGAAACTTCAGTGACAGCAGACCCAGGCATGGATGATAATAATACTCTTCTTAACGCATTACCAAGTGTATGCCCAAATCCTCTTTCAAGAGGCTGTATGACTATTTTAGATTTTGAATTTGAGATCATCTCAATATCAACTAAGTTTGGTTTTAAGAATGTGATAGTGTTCATATGTTACCTGCTATTTTGAGTATAATTCTACGATTAGTGATTCATTAATTTCTTTTGGAAGTTCTGATCTTTCTGGAGCTCTTAAAAAGTTAGCGACCAGGTTTTTTGTATCTACATCAATCCAATCGCTTGAGCTTCTTGTTTCTGATACTGATAAAGCAAACTGTATACGAGATTGATCTTTGCTTTTGTTTCTCACAGAGATTTTATCTGTTGCTTGTACTTGATAAGAAGGTATATTTATAAGGCTTCCATTTACTTCAATATTTTTATGGTTAACAAGTTGTCTAGATTCTGCTCTAGTGGAGCCAAAACCAGATCTATACACAACATTATCTAATCGACATTCAAGATATGAGAGAAGATTTTCACCTGTAGAACCTTTCTTACTTGCAGCTTTTTTATAGTAGTTTCTGAATTGTTTTTCAAGTATACCATAAAGTCTTTTTACCTTTTGCTTTTCCCTTAACTGAAGAGCATAGTCAGATAATTTTTCTCTGCGCTCACCTACAATTCCTGGTTTTCTATCAAGGTTACATTTTGTATCTAAAGCTCTAGATCCAGATTTCAAATATAAATCTGTTCCTTCCCTTCTCATTAATTTACATTTTGATCCTGTAAATTTAGCCATTAGACTCTCCTCTTTTTAGGCGGTCTACATCCATTGTGCGGTAATGGGGTAATATCCTTAATATTTGTGATTTTGTATCCAACACTATTTAAAGCTCTAACAGCTGAATCTCTTCCTGGGCCAGGTCCTTTTACAAGAACTTCTAGACTTTTTATCCCAAAATCTATTGCTTTTTGACCAGCTTTTTCTGCAGCTACTTGTGCTGCAAAGGGAGTGCTTTTTCTTGAACCTCTAAATCCAGATCCGCCTGATGTAGCCCACGCAAGAGTGTTTCCTTGTTTATCAGTTATTGTTACGATTGTATTATTAAATGATGCATTAATATGCGCTACACCTTCATTAACAATCTTTTTAACTTTTTTCTTTTTTGTTTTATTTACCATATTATTTTGCTTTTAGTAATTTTCTTGGGCCTTTACGAGTTCTACTATTGTTTTTAGTCTTCTGTCCTCTTAGCGGTAAGCCTTTTCTATGCCTGATACCCCTATAAGACCCTATATCCATTAATCGTTTAATATTTACTGAATTTTCTCTTCTTAAATCACCTTCAAGTTGATACTCTTCTATAAATTGTCTTATTGTTTCAAGCTCTTTTTCTTCTAAATCTTTTACTTTCTTGGTCGAATCTATACCAACTTTTTCACATATATACTTTGCACGCGTATCCCCGATACCATATACGGATGTTAGTGCTATCCAAATATGCTTGTGATTTTGTAAATTTATTCCTGCTATTCTTGCCATTTCTATCTCTGAGCGTAAATTCTATATTCCATTACTAATTAATACAACAAATATATTAACCTTGTCTCTGTTTATGCCTTGGATCCTTGCAAATCACTCGTACAACACGATTTCTTCTAATTATTCTACAATTTCTACACATTTTTTTTACTGATGCTCTTACTTTCATCTCATACCTCCACCAATACCTCTTAAATTAGCTTTTTTCATCATCCCTTCATACTGCTGTGACATCAGATGTGATTGAACTTGCGCCATTAAATCCATTACAACTACTACTACAATCAAAAGAGATGTCCCGCCAAAGTAAAATGGAACATTAAAATATAATATTAAAAATTCAGGTAATAGACATACTCCTGTTATATATATAGCGCCGACAGTAGTTAATTTTGTGGTTATTCCATCTATATATTTAGCTGTCTGTTCGCCTGGTCTTATTCCTGGAATAAACGCTCCAGATTTTTTTAAGTTGTCTGCTGTCTCACGAGGATTAAAAACCAAAGCAGTATAAAAGAAACAGAAAAATATAATAGCTAGTGCATAAAGAATAATGTAAGGCGGTTGTCCAGGCGATAATGTCATAGCAATTTTTTGTACAATACTGTCAGAAGAGCCTGCGCTAGACCAGCTTGCAATTGTTGCAGGAAATAGGATTATTGCAGAGGCGAATATAGCAGGTATTACACCAGCCATATTTATCTTAAGAGGAAGGAAACTACTTTGTGCCGCGTACATCTTACGTCCCTGCATTTTTCTTGCATAGTTAATAGGTATCTTTCTCTGTCCGCGTTCAATGTATACTACAAAAGCTGTGATCACTAGTGCTAATATAAATATCAATATGACACTAAAGTTTTGAATTTCACCATTTCTTGCAAGCTCTATTGTACCTCCAATTGCGGATGGTAAGCCTGCCACAATTCCTGCAAATATTATAATAGATATCCCGTTACCTATTCCTCTTTCTGTAATTTGCTCACCTAGCCATATTAAAAACATTGTCCCAGTAACCAATGTGACAACACCAGTAATGAAAAATCCTAATCCTGGATCAAGTACAAGAGTAGTAGATGATGTATTTTGATTCATAAGCGCATTCATTACTCCCATTGATTGAAGCAAAGCTAATGCTAGAGTGAAGTATCGAGTATATTTTGTAATAGTTTTTCTACCTCTTTCTCCTTCTTTTCTGAGTTGTATTAATGGAGCATATATGTGCGTCATCATTTGTATAATGATAGATGCTGATATATATGGCATTACACCTAATGCAAATATTGACATTCTAGAGAGAGCTCCACCAGAAAACATATTAAACATATCTAAGATACTTCCTCTTTGTTGCTCAAAAAGAAAGCTCATCACCACAGGGTCTATGCCAGGCAATGTAATGAAACTCCCTAGTCTAAAAACAACTAGCGCAAAGATTACAAAAAATATTCTTTGCCTAATTTCTGATGACTTTGTTAGTCCGCCAAGTCCAGGTGATATGCTTGAGGCATTTCTTGACATTACTTGATGAACTCCATAACAGATTTAGTTGCGTCTACATCGATAAGCTTTTTCTTAGTAGCGATATTAACAGGACCTATAACTTTTACTTTAGTAGCCTTGTTTTTTACAAGCTTATATTTTTTTAGAAGATCAATGGTTATATCAACTTCTTTTATCTTTTCTAAATAATCATATTTCAATTCAACAGTATTAATATTTTTTTTAGATGTAAATCCAACTTTTGGCAGTCTTTTTTGTAAAGGCATTTGTCCGCCTTCAAAACCTACTTGTACTTTCCCGCCTGTACGTGATTTTTGGCCTTTATGACCTCTGCCACAAGTTTTACCTGTCCCTGATGCTATACCTCTTCCAACTCTTTTTTTAGAGTGTTTTGATTCTTTATTTAATTTGATTTCATTCAGCATTTTTCTACTCTTTTATTTGTTCTACATTAACCATATGCTTTACAGTTTCAATCATGCCTAGATTTTCTGGTGATGCATCTATAATTTTAGAATCTCTTATTCTTCTCAATCCTAGGCCTTTTATACAAGCTACTTGTTTTTTTGTTTTACCAATTAAACTAAGCTTTTGTGATATTTTAATTTTACTCATGATTCCTTCCTATAACTCGCTGGTTTTCTTACCTCTTTTTAGAGCTACTTGTGCAGGATAATACATTGACTCTAATCCTTTCACAGTTGCTTTTACAACATTAATAGGATTTGTAGATCCTATACTTTTCGCGAGCACATTATGTATTCCTGTTGCTTCAAACACTGCCCTCATTGCTCCTCCAGCGATAACGCCTGTACCCTCACCTGCTGGCTGCATATACACTTTAGCTGATCCATGTTGATGAGTAATGGCATGATGTAAGGTACCTTTTTTTAGAGATACAGACACCATACTCTTTTTAGCTTTTTCCATAGCCTTTTGGATAGCTGTAGGCACTTCTTTTGCTTTGCCGTAGCCATATCCAACTCTTCCATGTCCATCACCTACTACGGTAAGTGCTGTGAAACCAAACTGTCTTCCACCTTTTACTACTTTAGCTACACGATTAACAGCTACAAGTTTTTCAATATAATCTGAATTTCTTTCTTCTGATGCCATTATATTTTTACTCCATTTTCTCTAAGCGCTTCTGCAACAGCTTTAACTCTGCCGTGGTATCTATATCCTGATCTGTCAAATGCAACATTCGTAATTTTAGCTTTTTTGATATATGTAGCCATTTTAGCTCCCACATCTTTTGCACTCTCAATATTATTGGATTTAGCTTTATTATCTTTTTGATTTGTAGACACAGTAGTTATTACTTTATCGCCCCTAGGAGATATCAACTGAAGATACATATGTTGAATCGATCTGTGAATGCTTATTCTGTGATTACCAGACTCAGCTATTTTAGCTCGAGTCTTTGTTGCTCTTCTAATTCTTTGATTGTTTTTATTTTTTGTATTAACTCTTATCATTTTTTCTTAGCCTCTTTTTTGACTATTTGCTCGTCTGAGTATTTAATTCCTTTTCCTTTGTATGGCTCAGGGGGTCTAACTGACCTTATATCAGCAGCTACTTGACCAACTTTTTGCTTATCAATTCCTGATATAATTATTTCAGTCTGTGATGGAGTTTCTATTGTTATTCCTTCTGGAATTTCAAAATTAACAGGATGTGAATAGCCAACGGTCAATTCAACTTTCAATTTATCTGCTTTTGCTCTGTATCCGACACCCACAAGAATCAATTTCTTTTCCCATCCTTTGGATACGCCAATAACCATGTTTGATAAAAGCGCTCTAGTTGTACCGCTCATTGCAGTTGATTCAGATTTAGTAGACACTTTAATAAGATTATCAGATTGCTCTACATCTATATCACTTGGCTTCATAAACTCTAAACTACCTTTTGGCCCTTTGATATTTATTACATTCTTAATTACTTCGAATTGAACATCGGGATTTAATTCTATTGGCTTGCTAGCTACTTTTGACATATATTTAAGAGATATAACAAATAATCTCTCCTCCGCATTTTTTCTCTTTAGCCATTTTACCAGTCATTAGCCCTTGAGATGTCGACACTATACAAATACCTAAGCCATTTTTGACTAAAGGAATCTCATCAGATGACTTATAAATTCGTAACCCTGGTCTGCTTACTCTTTTTATATAGTCTATAACTGGTTTACCATCAAAATACTTTAAATCAATAATTAGGTTTTTATAATCCCCTTCATCAATATTAATTCCATTAATGTATCCTTCGTCAAGCATCACTTTACAAACGGCTTCTTTCATTTTAGAAAAAGGGATTGAAACAGTCTCTTTATTGGACATTTGACCATTTCGTATTCTTGTTAAAAGATCAGATATTGTGTCATTCATGCTCATAATATTACCAACTCGCTTTTGTTAAGCCGGGAATTAAGCCTTGCATTGCCATTTCCCTTAATTTTGTTCTTCCAAGTGTAAATTTTCTATAGACACCCCTAGGTCTTCCAGTTAATGCACATCTATTACGCTTTCTTACAGCTAATGCATTGAGCGGTATCTTTTGTAACTTAGTTCTTAATTCCATAGCTTCTTCATCAGATGTTTTTTTATCTTTGAGCTTCTCTTTAATCATATTAATTTTAGAAAGATATTTTTTATTAAGCTTTTCTCTCTTTTTCTCTCTTTCGATCATGGATAATTTTGCCATATTATTTAAATGGAAAGTTAAATTGTTTAAATAACTCCATTGCCTCCTCATTGTTTTTTGCGCTAGTTGTAATACAAATATCTAGGCCTTTAATTTTATCAATTTTATCAAAATCTATTTCTGGGAATATTATGTGCTCCTTAACGCCAAGAGTATAGTTTCCCATACCGTCAAAAGATTTGTCACTATATCCTCTAAAATCTCTAGTTCTTGGTAGTGAGATTTTTATGAGTTTTTCAAAAAAATCATACATCATTTGATTTCTGAGTGTAACTTTACATCCTATAGGCATCCCTTCTCTAAGTTTGAAGTTAGCAATAGACTTTTTAGCATAAGTTAGTACTGCTTTTTGACCAGATATTTGTGTTAATTCTTCTTGTGCTTTTTCTAAGATTTTCTTGTCATTAATTGCTGCGCCTAAACCCATATTTATTGTAATCTTGACTAAACGAGGTGCTTCCATATTCGACTTAAAACTGAATCTTTCCATAAGTGCTGGAACAACATTCTCTTGATAATATTCTTTGAATGTATTCATTAGATATCGATGACCTCCCTATTAGATTTATAGATTCTGACTTTCTTGCCAGATTCAAGCTTTTTAAATCCAACTCTATCTTGTTTCTTCGTTACAGGATTAAATATCATTATGTTTGAAATTTCTATAGGCATTTCTTTCTCAATAATACCCCCTTCAATGCCGGCATTTGGATTTGGCTTAGTGTGTTTCTTAGCCATATTAATTGCTGAAACTATACACTTGTTGTCATCAAGCAGTCTGACGACTTCACCTTTTTTACCCTTATCTTTACCAGTAATTACAATAACAGAGTCACCTTTTTTTATTTTATTCATTACAGTACCTCTGGTGCTAAAGATATAATCTTCATAAAAGTTAAATCTCTCAATTCTCTTGTGACAGGACCAAATATTCTAGTTCCTAAAGGTTCAAGTTTATTATCAAGCAGCACCACAGCGTTACTATCAAACCTTATTAGCGAACCATCAGGTCTTCTGACACCTTTCTTTGTTCTTACAATCACTGCATTGTAAACTTCACCTTTTTTTACCTTAGCTTTAGGAATAGCATCTTTGACAGCAACTTTTATAACATCGCCTACTGATGCAAACCTTCTATGTGAGCCTCCAAGGACTTTGATACACATTACTCTTCTCGCGCCACTGTTATCTGCTGATTTAAGAATTGTTTGCATTTGTATCATAGTATTCCTCTAATCCTCAACGAGTGTCCAAGTTTTTGTTTTTGATATAGGCCTACACTGCTTAATCTTAATAATGTCACCAACGCTGCACTGATTATTCTCATCATGAATATGGTACCTTGTAGATCTCTTAATATACTTACCATTAACTGGGTGTTTCACAAGTCTCTCAACGCTTACAACAGCAGACTTGTTCATAGCAGTTTTGATCACTTTAGCGGTTATTGGCTTTTTAGTTTTATTTTCCATTATTAATCTCTTTTAACACTGTTTTTACTCTAGCAGTAGTAATCTTGTTTTCTCTAAATAAATGAGGTTTAGGATTTAAACCTGAGCCTCTTTTAATTCTTAGAGAAAATCTTTCTTTTGCAAGATCATCTAAAACTTGATTTAGTTCAGATTCATTCTTTTTTCTAAGTTCATCTATTTTCATCATAATGCAGTCCTAGAAACAAAAGTTGTTAATACTGGAAGCTTAGCAGCAGCAAGTCTAAATGCCTCCCTGGCAATTTCTTCTGACACTCCTTCCATTTCATACAATACTTTTCCTGGCTGTACTTTTGATACCCAGTATTCTACGTTACCTTTCCCTTTACCCATCCTTACTTCTATAGGTTTTTTTGTGATCGGTACATCTGGAAAAATTCTAATCCAAATTTTACCTCCACGTTTTATGTATCTTGTCATAGCTCTTCTGGCTGCTTCAATTTGTCTTGCTGTAACTCTCCCTCTAGTTGTAGCTTTAAGACCAAATTCACCAAAGCTAACTTTAGCGCCTGATGTAGCGAAACCACGAAGTCTTCCTTTTTGTTGTTTCCTGAATTTTGTTTTCTTAGGTTGTAACATTATTTATTCTTTGTATTTTTATTATTAGTTTTAGTATCACTTTTGACTTCGTCTTCAGAATATATCCAAACTTTCACTCCAATGATTCCATAGGTAGTTAATGCTTCTGCAAACCCATAATCAATAGCTGCATCTAGTGTATGAAGCGGGACTCTCCCTTCTCGATACCATTCACTTCTAGCAATTTCTGCACCATTTAATCTTCCTGCAACATTTACTTTTATCCCTAACGCTCCCAATCTCATTGTATTTGTAACAGCTCTTTTCATAGCTCTTCTATACATGATTCTTCTTTCTAACTGCTGTGTGATTCCTTCAGCAACTAATTGTGAATCTAGTTCGGGTTTTTTGATTTCCTTAACATTCACTTTTATCATTGATTTATCAACTTTAAGTATTGTAGATATCTTGTTTCTAAATACTTCTATATCTTCACCTTTTTTTCCAATGACTATCCCAGGTCTTGATGTATATATGTTTACAATTGCTTCTTTTGTTGGTCTTTCGATAACAATTTTACTCACAGATGCATTTTTCAATTTCTTTTTAAGGTACTCACGTATGCGGTAGTCATCAAGTAAGTAATTAGAAAAATCTTTACTATTTGCATACCACTTAGATGAGTAATCTGTCGATATACCCAGCCTAAAACCTGTTGGATGTACTTTTTGTCCCATTATTTTTCCTCTTTGTCACTTACAACTATTGTAATATGACTTGTTCGTTTCAAAATCTGATTTACTCTTCCTCTGGCTCTAGGTCTATGCCTTTTGCCATATGGCCCCTCATCAACAAGGACATTTTTTACAATTAATTCATCTATATCAGCTGAATTATTATGTTCAGCATTTGCGACAGCTGATTCTAAAACTTTTAGAATCAGTTGGGAAGCTTTCTTATTGCTATAATTCAAAAATTCAAATGCTTTGTTTACAGTTAGACCTCTTACGGCATTAGCAACAAGCCTGCACTTTTGAGCAGATATTTTTTGATATTTTAAAACAGCCTGAGTATTCATATCTATCCTTTTGCTTTCCTATCACCTGAATGACCTTTAAAAACTCTAGTAGGTGAAAACTCTCCAAGCTTATGTCCGATCATATTCTCAGTCACATATACTGGTACGTGCTGTTTACCGTTATGAACAGCTATAGTTAGACCAATCATATCTGGTGATATCATAGATCTTCTTGACCAAGTTTTAATTGGTTTTTTATCATTTTCTTTAAGAGCTTTATCAACCTTAGCTTGTAAGTGATGATCTATGAATGGTCCTTTTTTTAATGATCTCGCCACATCTATTTCCTATTTTTATTAACTCTTCTTCTGACAATCAGTTTATCAGTTCTCTTATTTGATCTAGTTTTATAACCTTTTGTCGGTGTTCCCCAAGGTGAAACAGGGTCACGTCCACCTGATGTTTTACCTTCACCTCCACCATGAGGATGATCAATAGGGTTCATAGCTACACCGCGCACAGTAGGCCTTACCCCTAACCATCTCTTTGCACCTGCTTTACCGTGTTTTTGAAGATTGTACTCACTATTACCAACTTCACCAATAGTAGCTCTGCAGGTTTTAAATATTTTTCTAGTCTCTCCAGACTTAAGTCTAAGTGTTGCATAATCGCCATCTATAGCAACTATCTGTGCTACTGTTCCTGCACTTCTAGCAATCTGAGCTCCTTTGCCAGGTTTCATCTCAATACAATGCACTTGCGTACCAACAGGTATATTTGTTAGCGGAAGTGTATTTCCAATATTTATAGATGATTGATCGCCAGACATAATTTGATCGCCTGATTTTAGATTTTTCGGAGCTATTATGTATCTCCTTTCACCGTCAGCATATAAAAGCAATGCTATATTAGCATTTCTATTTGGATCATATTCAAGTCTTTCAACTGTTGCAGGTATATTGTCTTTATTTCTTTTAAAATCAATTATCCTATATCTTTTCTTGTGCCCGCCGCCAATATGTCTTGTAGTTATTCTTCCTTGATTATTACGTCCACCAGTTTTATTCAACTTAGCTAATAATGGTTCGTGTGGCTGACCTTTATAGAGACTTTGATTAGATATTTTTACTCTAAATCTTCTACCTGGTGAAGTTGGTTTTGATTTTACAATTGTCATTTAGTAACCTCTTCCTCACCATAATTGATATCGAATCCCTCTTGAAGTCTTACATATGCTTTCTTCCAATCTTTTCTTTTTCCGAATGTCCTTCCAATGCGTGTGAGTTTTCCTTGCACGTTCATTAGCCTTACACTTTTCACTTTCACGTCAAACATAAGTTCTACAGCTTTTTTGACCTCTGGTTTTGTAGCATCTTTAAGTACAGAGAATACATGTTGATTCTCTAGATCTGCTCTCATGGTAGCTTTTTCCGATATTCTAGGACTTACAATGATATTTGCTAATCTTTGAGTATTCATACCGTAGTTGCCTTTTCAATATGCTCCAATACATTTTTATCAATAACAATATTGTCATGTTTCATAAGTATGTGCGGGTTTATGTCTTTATAATCTATCACTGATATATTTTTGATATTCCTGAGTGCAAAAAACACATTGGCATTATTCTCAGTAGAAATAAATAGAGCATTATTAATTTTTAATCTGTCTAAAAGCTCTTTACCTAATTTTGTCTTCTTCTCTGCAAAATTAAGACTATCAGATAAAAATAATCTTTCTCGTTTTAAAAGTTCATTAAAAATACAATTTAGTGCGCCTTTATACATTTTTTTATTAATTTTCTTATTATAATCTTTCGGTTGTGCAGCAAAAGTAACTCCACCCGTTCTCCAAATAGGACTTCTTGTGGTCCCTGCTCTTGCTCTTCCAGAGCCCTTTTGAGGTCTTGGTTTTGCGCCACCCCCACTTACAGCTGCTCTATTTTTTTGTGCTTTTGTTCCACTTCTTTGATTAGCCATGAAGTCAGTAGTGACTTGATGAACTAAAGCCTCATTAAATTCTTTTGTAAATATTTTTGCAAGTTCAGCGCTCATACTTCTTTACCGCTGATATCATTATTTTGTATTTTAGTTGTGTCATCATTTTTAGCTGAATCCCCTGTAGTATCTTTTTTAGCTTCGACAGCTTGATCAGTTATGTTTGATTCAGATTTTTCTGTAAATATTTCTTTTGGAATATATTTTTTTTGAGTAGGTTTAATAATAACAACACTTCCTTTGTGGCCAGGAACACTGCCTTTCACTAGCATAATATTTTCCTCTGGCATAATTTTGACAATCGTTAAATTTTGAATTGTTCTTTGAACATTACCAAGTTGACCTGGCATTTTTTTACCTTTGAATACACGTCCAGGGTCTTGACATTGGCCTGTGGATCCTAATGCTCTGTGAGATACTGAATTACCATGTGTTGCGTCTTGTGTTTTAAAATGATGTCTTTTCACGCCGCCCTGAAAACCTTTTCCAAGAGATTTGCCGATAATATCAACATGTTCGCCTGCTTTAAATCTGTCGACCTTTACATCTGTACCGACAGTTATATCATCTGCTAGATCCTTAACTCTAAATTCATGCTGTCCTCTAGCAGGTTTGATGTTTGATTTTTTATAGTGTCCAAGCAATGCTTTACTTAATCTGCTTTCTTTTTGACTTCCGTATGCTACTTGTATAGCTAAGTAACCATCTCTATCTTTTGTTTTAATCTGTGATATACGATTTGAGTCTATATTTATTACAGTGACAGGTATAGAAGTACCCGAGTCATCGAACACTCGTGTCATACCTGTTTTAATGCCAACTAGGCCTATGCTCATTTTCTTGTCCTCAAAATGAAAAAGTTAGTTAATTCTGTAATATTTAAGGTGCTGAATCTTAACATAAAATTCAGTATTGTTACACTTTTTTAGGGATTTTTTAGGTAAATTAGCTTAATTCAATTTGCACATCTACGCCTGCAGCAAGGTCAAGCTTCATAAGTGCATCAACAGTTTTATCTGTAGGCTCAATAATATCCATAAGTCTTTTATGAGTACGTATTTCATATTGATCACGAGCATCTTTATCAACATGAGGAGAGACAAGTACTGTGTACCTTTCTATCTTTGTTGGAAGAGGTATAGGACCAATTACTCTTGCTCCTGTTCTTTTTGCAGTTTCAAGTATTTCTTTTGAAGATGCATCTATTAATTTATGATCAAACGTTTTGAGTCGTATTCTTATATTTTGAGTATTCTTTTTCTTCTTAGTTACCATATTTATGATGCCTTTTGTATAAGTTCTTCTGCAATGTTACTTGGAATTTCTGCATATTTTTCAAATTCCATTGTATATGTTGCCCTTCCTTGTGTCATTGACCTTAAGTCTGTTGCGTAACCAAACATTTCTGATAGCGGAACTTCAGCTTTTATAATATTTCCCACAACTGTCTCTTCCATTCCTTGAATAATACCTCTTCGTCTATTTAAGTCACCGGTCACATCACCTAGATAGTCACCTGGCGTAACAGCTTCTACTTTCATGACAGGCTCTAGTAACACAGGTTTAGCTTTTTTAGCACCTTCCTTAAATGCCTGAGAGCCAGCAACCTTAAATGCTACTTCACTTGAATCGACGTCATGGAATGAGCCGTCATATAAAGTCACTTTCACATCTACAACAGGGTAGCCGCCGATGACACCGTTTTCCATTTGCTCTATAACGCCTTTATCAACTGGGCCAATAAATTCACGCGGTATAGCCCCACCAACTATTTCATTTACAAACTCATAACCTTTTCCTGGCTCTTGAGGTTCAATCTTCAGCCAAACATGTCCATATTGACCTTTACCACCACTTTGCTTAATATATTTTGCTTCCTGCTCAACGGTTGACCTGATAGTCTCTCTATAAGCAACTTGAGGCTTACCAATAGTAGCCTCTACATTGAATTCTCTTTTCATTCTATCAACGATAATATCTAGATGTAGCTCGCCCATACCTGAGATAATTGTTTGATTAGATTCTTGATCTGTTGCCACTCTAAATGATGGATCTTCCTGTGCTAACTTACTCAGCGCTAAACCCATTTTTTCTTGATCGTCTTTAGTTTTTGGTTCTACAGCAATTGATATCACAGGCTCCGGAAATTCCATTCTCTCAAGTGTTATTATAGATGAGGGATCACACAGCGTATCTCCTGTAGTTACTTGCTTTAGACCTACTGCAGCGGCAATATCCCCTGCTCTTACTTCTTTGATTTCATCACGAGAATTTGAGTGCATTTGCAATATCCTACCTATGCGCTCTTTTTTTTGTGTAACAGCATTGTAGACAGTGTCGCCAGCTTTTAAGACGCCAGAATATACTCTAAAAAAGGCAAGGGTGCCGACAAAAGGATCAGTTGCAATTTTAAAGGCTAATGCAGCAAAAGGTTCATCATCTGATGCTTCTCTTTTAGCTTCTGTTTCATCTTTGTCATCAAGAATTCCTTTAATAGCTGGTACGTCAAGTGGAGATGGCATAAAATCAATTACTGCATCTAACATAGCCTGAACACCTTTATTTTTAAATGCTGTACCACAAGTAACTAAAACGATTTCATTTGATAAAGTTTGAAGTCTCAATCCTTCAACTATTTGCTCTCGGCTTAACTCTCCATTATTTAGGTATTCATCCATTAATTCTTCATTTGCTTCCGCAGCTGTTTCGATAACTTGTTCTCTAAGTTCATCAACTTTTGATTTAAGTTCTTCAGGAATCTCAACTTCATCAAATTTCATGCCACGACTTTCTTCATCCCATATAATTGCTTTCATATCAATGAGATTCACAACGCCCTTGAAATTATCTTCTGCTCCTATTGGGACTTGTAGGGGTACAGGTTTGGAGCCTAATCTTGTTTTGATTTGGTCTACTACTCTGAAGAAGTCAGCTCCAGCTCTATCCATTTTATTCACAAAAGCCATTCTAGGTACACTGTATTTATTAGCTTGTCTCCACACTGTCTCTGATTGAGGTTCTACTCCTCCTACGGCGCAAAAAACAGATACTGCTCCATCAAGTACTCTCAAAGATCTCTCAACTTCAATAGTAAAATCTACGTGACCAGGGGTATCGATAATATTTATTCTATGTTCATCATATTGATTAGTGCTCCCTCTCCAAAAACATGTCGTTGCAGCAGAAGTTATTGTAATACCTCTTTCTTGTTCTTGTTCCATCCAATCCATCGTTGCGGCACCATCATGTACTTCACCTATTTTATGGGACACTCCTGTATAGTATAGAATCCTCTCAGTAGTAGTTGTTTTACCAGCATCGATATGGGCCATGATTCCAATGTTTCTGTAATAGGGAAGTTGTGTTTCTCTAGCCATTAGTTACCACCTGTAATGTGCGAATGCTTTATTTGCTTCGGCCATTTTATGAGTATCTTCTCTTTTTTTAACGGCTGACCCTTTATTTGATATGGCATCAGCTATTTCTGATGCGAGTTTTTCCTTCATTGAGTTTTCATTTCTCTTGCTTGCTGCTTCGATAATCCATTTCATCGCTAAGGATATCTTTCTTTTTGAGTTGACTTCAATTGGGACTTGATAGTTAGAGCCGCCGACTCTTCTTGATTTAACCTCAACACTTGGGCCAACATTTTGAAGCGCTTTTTCAAGAGCTGCCAATGGTTCCTCTTTTGTTTTTTTAGAGGAGATTGTGAGTGCGTTATAAACAATTTTTTCAGCTGTTCTTTTTTTCCCATCTTGCATAATCATGTTAGTCAAGCGAGTTACATTAGTGCTTTTATAAATCGGATCAGGTATGATTTTCTTTTTCGGTATATCTCTTTTTCTAGGCATTTCTAACTCTTAGGTCTCTTTGTTCCGTATTTTGATCTTCCTTGTTTTCTATTCTCAACGCCTTGGGTATCTAGGCTACCTCTTACAATATGATATCTAACTCCAGGTAGATCTTTTACTCTACCGCCTCTTATAACTACCACAGAATGTTCTTGTAAGTTATGTCCTTCGCCACCTATGTAAGATGTTACTTCTTGACCATTTGTAAGTCTTACTCTTGCCACTTTTCTAAGTGCTGAGTTTGGTTTTTTTGGGGTAGTCGTATAAACGCGCGTACAAACGCCACGTCTTTGTGGACACGCTTCTAATGCGGGAACCGCAGATTTTACAAGCTTTGTTTTCCTAGGTTTCCTAACCAGCTGATTAATTGTTGTCATATTTTCCTCTATAAGTAGGCGGAATTCTATTAGTACAGCTAGTTGCTGTCAAGAAGTGTTTAAGCATAAAGGAAAAAAACATAATATTAGTCTTTGAAAAGATCTTCAGCAGATCTCTCTGGTGACTTTTCAGGTATTATATTCATCTCGCTTGCAATCTCTTTTTCCAACATCTCTTCAAATGACTCATTGTCATTAGTTTGAGATGATAGGCCGGTTCCGCAAGGAAGTAATCGTCCAACTACTACATTTTCTTTAAGGCCTCTAAGTTTATCTTTTCTTCCATTAACCGCTGCGTCAGTTAGTACTCGTGTAGTTTCTTGGAAAGAAGCAGCTGATATAAATGATTCTGTTACAAGTGATGCTTTGGTAATACCTAGTAACATTGGTTTATAAGTAGGTAACAATGCATCTGGATTTTTTGATTTAAGATTATCAATAATTTCTAGTACTTGAGTTTTTTCCATCTGCTCACCTGGCATTAATGTCGTGTCTCCAGCAAATGTTATCTCAACTTTTCTCAGCATCTGCCTTAATATAACTTCAATATGTTTATCATTTATTGCTACACCCTGTAGTCTGTAGACATCTTGAACCTCTTTTACTAAATGTTCTGCTAAATCTGTCACTCCTCGATAAGCAAGAATATCATGAGGATCTAGTTCTCCGTCAGATATAATCTCACCCTGTGTGACACTTGCGCCTTCGAACACATTTAATAATTTTGTTTTATTAAGCATTTGTACATGCTCATTTCCATCGTTATCAGTGATGATTAGCCTTCTTTTACCTTTAGTCTCTTTACCGAATGAAACTACACCAGTGGTTTCTGCAAGCTCCGCTTTTTCTTTTGGTTCTCTAGCTTCAAAAAGATCTGCTACTCTAGGTAAACCTCCAGTGATATCTCTTGTTCCGGATGTTTCCCTTGGAGTGCGAGCAATAACATCTCCTATTCCAACTTTTGTTCCAGAACCAATATTTACTGTCGAATTAGATGGCAATAAAAAGTGTGCGGGTAGTTTTGAGTTTGTAATAAGTAAATCATTACCTTTTGAATCAACAAGCTTTATCATAGGCTTAAGATTTTTATCAAAAGAAACACTGCTAGTGTCTTTCACCTTGATAGAGGTTATTCCTGTAAGTTCATCAACAATATTTTCAACACTAATACCGTCTTCAAAATCCTCAAACTCAATAATACCAGCTGTTTCAGTAATAATAGGTGTAGTATGAGGGTCCCATGTAACAATATTTTGTCCCCTGTCTACAGACTTTCCGTCTTCAAGCTTTATGATAGCGCCATATGGTATTTTGTATCTTTCCTTTTCTCTCCCGCTGTCATCTAGGATTCCTAACTCTCCTGATCTGGAAACAGTAACAATTTCTTTTTGGCTATTAATCACAGTTTTAAGATTATGGTAACGAACAGTCCCAGAATTTTTTACTTCAATACTATTTGCGGCAACTGCCCTTGATGCAGCTCCCCCAATATGGAAAGTTCTCATGGTAAGCTGAGTACCAGGTTCACCTATTGATTGTGCTGCAACAACACCGACTGCCTCACCTTTACTAACTTTTCTTCCTTTTGCTAAATCTCTACCATAACACTTAGCACAAACACCATGTCTTACATCACAAGTGATTGCTGATCTTACCCACACTTCATCAATTGCATTTTTCTCTAAAAGTACAACATTATTTTCATCCAGCAATGTACCTTTTGATAATATTATTGAGTTAGTTTTTGGTTCAACTAAATCATTAAGTAATGTTCTACCAAGCACTCTTTCATTAAGAGGCTCTACAATGTCTCCACCTTCAATTAATGGTTTCATTAAGATTCCATTTTCGGTACCACAATCATCTTCAGTTACAACTAAATCTTGTGCAACATCCACTAGTCTTCGGGTAAGGTATCCTGAGTTTGCAGTCTTAAGAGCTGTATCAGCTAATCCTTTTCTAGCACCATGAGTAGAAATAAAATATTGCATCACGTCTAGCCCTTCTCTAAAGTTTGCAGTTATTGGGGTTTCAATGATTGAGCCGTCTGGTTTTGCCATTAAACCTCTCATTCCTGATAGCTGTCTTATCTGAGCAGCTGAGCCACGAGCGCCGGAATCTGCCATCATATAAATTGAATTGAATGATTTATGTTCAACTTTTTCACCAGAAGCTGTTTTTGTAACTTCTGTTCCTAGCTGCTTCATCATTGCCTGAGAAACTTGGTCGTTTGTGTGTGACCATATATCAACTACTTTATTGTATCTTTCGCCAGCCGTTAGTAGACCTGAGTTATATTGTTTCTCAATCTCTTTAACTTCTTTTTCAGCTTTGGCTGTAATTGTTGTTTTTTCTTTTGGTATCACCATATCATCGACACCAATTGATACACCTGCAATTGTGGAATATTTAAATCCCATATTTTTTATTTTATCTGCAAACAGAACAGTTTCTTTCAATCCTGCTAATCTGTATGAGACATCAAATAACTTAGAAATTGCTTTTTTATTTAAATCTTGATCTATATATGAGTATGGAATATTTTTAGGGAGGATTTCAGAAATCAACGCTCTTCCAGTTGTTGTGTCGACGATTTTTATCACCTGCTTAAATTGATCACCGTCCAGTTGAGTTATTTTCATTCTTACTTTAATTTTTGCGTGAATATCTAATAATTTAGATTGATAAGCTCTAGAAACTTCATCAATATCACTAAACATCATGCCTTCGCCTTTTGAGTTAGGTTTTTCTCTAGACATATAATAAATCCCCAAGACCATATCTTGAGATGGAACAATAATTGGGCTGCCATTTGATGGAGATAATATATTATTGCTTGCCATCATAAGAACACGGGCTTCTGTTTGTGCTTCAACAGACAACGGCACATGAACTGCCATTTGGTCACCATCAAAATCAGCATTAAATGCAGCGCACACTAGTGGGTGTAATTGTATAGCTTTACCTTCAATAAGAACTGGCTCAAAAGCCTGTATACCAAGTCTATGAAGAGTTGGTGCTCTGTTTAGCATAACTGGATATTCTTTTATAATCTCTTCGAGAATATCCCATACTTCTTCACCTTCTTTTTCTACAACTTTTTTTGCAGATTTAATTGTCGTTGTGATACCACGAGCTTGTAGTTTGCCAAATATATGAGGTTTGAATAACTCTAAGGCCATTTTTTTAGGGAGACCACATTGATGTAATCTCAGTGTGGGACCCACTACGATGACGGATCTACCAGAGTAATCTACCCTTTTACCGAGAAGGTTCTGTCTAAATCTTCCGCCTTTGCCTTTAATCATATCTGCAAGAGACTTTAGTGGTCTCTTATTTGTTCCGGTTATAGCTCTTCCTCTTCTTCCGTTATCAAGTAACGCATCAACAGATTCTTGAAGCATTCTTTTTTCATTTCTTACAATAATATCGGGAGCTTTCAATTCCAGTAATCTTTTTAATCTGTTATTTCTGTTGATAACACGTCTATATAAATCATTTAAATCTGAAGTTGCAAATCTTCCGCCTTCTAGAGGAACAAGAGGTCTTAGGTCAGGTGGTAATATCGGTAATACATCAAGAATCATCCATTCTGGTTTATTGCCTGATTTAATAAATGATTCTAAAAGTTTAAGCCTTTTTATGTTTCTTTTATTTTTTGCTTGTGATTTAGTTACCTTAATTTCTTCAGACAACTCTTCATATGTTTTTTCAAGGTCAATTTCTTGAAGTAATTCTTTTATGGCTTCAGCGCCCATTCCTACTTTTATTTCATTTCCATACTCTTCAATAGCCTGATTGTACATTTCTTCATTAAGCAAGCTTCCTGTTTCGTAAGGTGTTAAACCTCCATCGATAACGATAAACGCTTCAAAATAGAGAACTTTTTCTATTTGTCTCAATGTCATATCCATCATTAAGCCAATTCTTGATGGTAGAGATCTTAAAAACCAAATATGAGCAACGGGAGCTGCAAGCTCAATATGTCCCATGCGATCTCTACGAACCTTAGATAGCGTTACCTCTACGCCACACTTTTCGCACACCACTCCTCGGTGTTTAAGTCTTTTATACTTTCCGCATAAGCACTCATAATCTTTTACAGGGCCAAATATTTTTGCACAAAATAACCCGTCTCTTTCTGGTTTAAAAGTTCTGTAGTTAATGGTTTCAGGTTTTTTAACTTCTCCATAAGACCATGATCTCATTAGATCGGGAGATGCTAGAGAAATTTTAATATGATCAAATTTCTTATCATTATTATTTTTTTTAAACATATTTAATATCTCTTGCATAATAGTTCCTAGTTAGTTTTATTTTCAGATTCTAAATCAATATTAATACTTAATGATCTAATCTCTTTAAGCAGTACATTAAAAGATTCTGGCACATGAGCTTCAGTGGCATATTCTCCATCTACGATATTCTTATAAACTTTGTTTCTTCCTGCAATATCATCAGATTTTACTGTAAGAACTTCTTGTAATACATTTGTTGCCCCATAAGCTTGTAATGCCCACACTTCCATTTCACCAAATCTTTGGCCGCCAAATTGCGCTTTACCACCCAAAGGCTGTTGTGTAACAAGACTATATGGACCTGTTGATCTAGCATGCATTTTATCGTCAACTAAATGATTTAGCTTAATAATGTACATATACCCTATTGTGACAGGTCTCTCAAACTGTTCTCCGGTTCTTCCATCAAACAAAATTGATTGTCCACTAGCTGGTAAATCAGCAAGCTCTAACATTTTCTTTATTTCTTCTTCAGAAGCGCCATCAAAAACAGGTGTAGCCATAGGTACGCCATTTTTTAAATTATTTGCCAAAGTCAAAATTTCTTCATCTGAGAATTTATCTATAGAATATTTGGTAAACCCTGGACATTCTTTATAAACTTTCGTAATAAACTGCTTTAACTTTTTAATATCCTGCTGCTCTTTAAGCATATCATTGATCTTATCTCCAATGCCTCGGGCTGCCCATCCTAAGTGTGTCTCTAAGACCTGCCCAACATTCATTCTCGAAGGTACACCAAGTGGATTAAGAACTATATCAACAGGCGTCCCATCCTCTCTATGTGGCATATCTTCTACAGGGACTATCTGTGATATTACACCTTTGTTACCGTGCCTACCTGCCATCTTATCGCCTGGCTGAAGAGTTCTTTTAACAGCGAGATACACTTTAATTTTCTTTTGAACGCCAGGTCCAAGGTCATCAGGCATTGTGATTTTTTTTGTAACTTCCTCTAAATCCTGATTAAATTTATTTATCTGGCTATCAATACTATTGGATAGACTAGCTAAACTAATATTCACTTTTTCTAACTTAGTTTGAATTTTAAAGATATCTTCGTTAGGTATTGATTCTAAGACAGAACTTGTAAGTTTACTCTCTGATTTCAGACCAAGAACAGGTTTTGCTACTGTTTTATTTAAAAGAAGCTTTCTTGCTCTAATATAGACTGTATCTTGATTAATCCTGAGTTCATCTACTAAGTTCTTTTTGACTTCCTCAATCTGATGCTCTTCAATTTCTTTTGCTCTTTTGTCTTTATCTATGCCATCTCTGGTAAATACTCGTACATCTATTACTGTTCCATCCATGCCAGAAGGGACTTTTAGTGATGAGTCTTTAACGTCTGATGCTTTTTCACCGAATATTGCTCTGAGAAGTTTTTCTTCAGGAGTGAGCTGCGTTTCTCCTTTAGGTGTGACTTTACCAACAAGTATGTCGCCTGATTTCACCTCAGCTCCAACATATACAATACCCGATGTATCAAGTTTATTAAGTAAATTTTCACTAACATTAGGTATATCTGAAGTTATTTCTTCAGAGCCAAGCTTCGTATCTCTTGCTACACACTCCAATTCCTCTATATGGATTGATGTAAACCTGTCTTCACGTACAACTTTTTCTGATACTAATATTGAATCTTCGTAGTTGTATCCATTCCATGGCATAAAAGCTATTAGTAGATTTTGTCCTAATGCTAATTCGCCTAAATCAGTTGATGGTCCATCAGCTATCGCATCTCCTGCAACAACTGCATCGCCGGGTTTGACAAGTGGTCTTTGGTTTATGCATGTATTCTGATTAGTACGTGTGTATTTGGTTAATGGGTAGATATCAACACCAGTATCTGTATCATCGCCAACGTATTTCTCATCAACATTCACTATAATACGAGATGCGTCAACATAATCTACAACACCATCTCTTTTTACTTTTACCGATGCTCCTGAATCAACAGCGACTGTCTTTTCCATACCTGTGCCAACAAGAGGTTTATCTGGTATTAACAATGGTACTGCCTGTCTTTGCATATTTGAACCCATTAGAGCTCTGTTTGCATCGTCATGCTCGAGAAATGGTATTAATGCTGCAGCAACAGATACAACCTGCCTTGGAGAAACGTCCATTAATTCAACTCTATCAGGTGATGAAATTGTGAATTCATTATTAAATCTACAAGATATTAAATCACCTTGAATATTTCCTTTAGAATCAAGGGGAGTATTAGCTTGTGCTATGGTATATTTGCTTTCTTCTATAGCAGAAAGCCATTTAATTTCATCTCTCACTTTATTTTTTTTAACTACACGATATGGTGTTTCTAAAAATCCATAAGAGTTAGTTCTAGAGTAAGTTGCGAGAGAATTAATCAAGCCGATATTAGGGCCTTCAGGTGTTTCAATAGGACATACTCTTCCATAGTGAGTTGGATGTACATCACGAACTTCAAAACCAGCTCTCTCTCTCGTCAAGCCACCAGGTCCAAGTGCAGAAATTCTTCGTTTATGTGTGATTTCAGCAAGTGGATTATTTTGATCCATGAATTGAGATAATTGACTTGTACCAAAAAACTCCTTTAGAGTTGCTGTTATAGGCTTAGAGTTGACAATATCTTTTGGTTGAAGCTTTTCTGCAAGCTCCATAGTTGTCATTCTTTCTTTTACAGCTTTTTCAACTCTAACAAGTCCGACTCTAAATACATTTTCTACCATTTCACCTACGCATTTAACTCTTCTGTTTCCAAGATGATCAATATCATCAACTGAGTCAGATCCATTTCTAATATTTATGAGGGTTTTTAGAACATCAAGTATATCTTCATTTGATAGTGTGGTCTCGCCTTCGACATTATCTCTTCCAACTCTAGAGTTAAATTTCATTCTCCCAACATCAGACAAATCATATCTATCTGGTGACTGGAATAAATTTGTAAATAGCTGATTTGATGCATCAGCTGTGGGAGGCTCTCCAGGTCTCATCATTCTATATATTTCTATTAATGCTGAATTCTGGTCATGTGTCGGATCCACGTCTAATGTATTACAAATGAAAGAACCTCTATCAAGATCATTAGTATGAAGAATAGTAAAATTAGATATATTTAATTCATGAATCAACGCAACAGTATCTATATCTATCTCTTGATTACATGACAGTATATTTATTGCTACTTTTTTAGACTCAGCAAGCTTCTCTTTAGTAGCTTTATCAATTTTTTGATTAGCCTCGCAAATTAATTCTCCCGTTTCAGGATCAATAATCTGTTTTGAAGAAATCATGTCAACCCTAATCTCAGAGCCTTTAAGATTCATGGACACGTCTTCAGCAATGCGTTTTCCAAGAAGAAAATCATCCGGAACTTGGAAGGCTTTCATCTTGCTTTTATTTGCAGCCTCTATATGGCGTACAGTAATTCTCTTGCCCTTTGCAACAATAAGCTTTTTGTTATGATAAATATCGAAAGAAGCAATACTTCCCTTTAAATCCTCTAATTTTTGATCAATGAAAATTTGACCATCATCAATTGAGATTTTATTATAATCATAGAATTGATTAATAATTTCCTGAGTAGAATAGCCTAGAGCTCTAAGTATTATTGTGGAAGCTATTTTTCTTCTTCTATCTATTCTTGCAAAAATTATATCCTTTTGGTCAAACTCAAAATCTAACCAAGACCCTCTGTACGGGATGACTCTTGCAGAAAATAAGAGTTTACCTGACGAGTGAGTTCTTCCTCTGTCATGATCAAAAAAGACTCCTGGAGATCTATGTAATTGAGATACAACTACTCTTTCGGTCCCATTAACAATGAATGTACCGTATTTAGTCATTATAGGTAATTCACCTAGAAAGACTTCTTCGTTTTCAAATATTTCTATTTTTTCAGAGTTTTTCTCATCAATATTCGTATATAGCTTGAAGTTAACTTTTATTGGCACTGAATATGTTTTACTACTGATCCTACACTCTTCTTCAGTAAATTCGGGTTTATCAAGTTTAAAGCTTGTATATTCAAGTTTACAGTTATTTGAATAGTCATAAATCGGGAAAACAGATTCAAATACTTTATGAAGACCTGACTTTTTAAGATCAAAGTTGCCATCTAACATACCTAAAAATTCGTTATATGAATTAATTTGAAGATCTATCAGATTTGGTGTCTGTATGACATCACTTGTCTTGCCAAAGCTTTTACGAATACGTTTTTTTTCTGTATAGGAATACATCATAGCCAAAAGTTCCTTTTGGTTCTTACCAAATTAGTTATCTCAACGTAAGTGTGAGTTGTGATTGATTGTCTAAATTTATTTAAGTTCAACAGTTGCTCCAGCTTCTTCCAATTGCTTTTTAAAATCATCTGCTTCTTCTTTAGAAGCACCTTCTTTTAAAACACATGGTGCTGATTCAACTTTGTCTTTAGCTTCTTTCAATCCTAGACCTGTTATAGCTCTAACAGCTTTAATAACTGCAACTTTGTTTCCACCCATGTCTGCAAGAGTGACATCAAAGTCAGTTTTTTCTGCCGCTGCCTCACCGCCACCTGCTGCTGCAGGTGCTGCTGCAACTGCGGCCGCTGCTGTTACGCCAAATTTTTCTTCCATATCTGATATAAGATCAACAACTTCCATTACTGTCATGTTGGAAATGCTCTCTAAAATATCCTCTTTAGTTACTGCCATTATTTTCTCCCGATTAAATTAATTCTTTGATGCTTTTACAGCATCGATTGTTCTAACTAGTTTGCCTGGTACAGCTTGCATGGTTCCCATAAGTTTTTTAATAGGTCCTTGCATCACAGATAGTAATTTTGATATTGCTTCCTCATACGTAGGTAAGGAAGCGAGTTTTTTCAATTCACTTATATCTAAATCTTGTCCCTGATAGTTAATTGCTTTTGGTGTAAGATTCTCGTGCTTATCAATGAATTCTTTAATGGATTTAGCAAATTTGCCGGCATCCTCTTTGCCTACAGCTACTATTTGTGGTCCAAATATATTTTCTGACATCGATGAAAATTGACTTTCTTTTAAAGCCATTTTGAGCATATTATTTTTAACTAGTTTCACGAAAACACCAGCTTCACGAGTAGATTTACGAAGTTCATTCAACTCATTAGCTGTTAAACCAGAATAGTCTGCTGTAAGTACAACCTCTGCATCATTAAGAACTGCAGTCATTTCTTTTACAAGATCTTGTTTTTGCGTAAGGTTTAGTGGCATCTTAGCTCCTTTTCTCGACTGACGACAAGTCTACCTTAATTCCTGGTCCCATAGTAGAGGAAATTGTAATATTTTTCATATATTTACCCTTAGCTGATGCGGGTTTAGACTTATTTAAGTCAGTAATAAGTGATGAAATATTATCTATAAGCTTTTGGGTATCAAAATCAAGTTTTCCAACAATTGTATGAATTATTCCAGCCTTGTCGTTTTTGTATCTAATTTGCCCTTTTTTTGCTTTAGAGACAGCTTCACCAATATTCTTTGTGACTGTTCCTTCCTTGGGATTAGGCATGAGATTTTTTGGTCCTAGTATTCTTCCTAGTTGCCCCATCTTCTTCATACAGTCTGGAGTAGCAACAACAATGTCAGCATCTAAATCTTTATCTTTTTTAACTTGATCAATTAAATCTTCAAATCCAACAATATCTGCCCCGGCATCTTTAGCAAGTTTTTCATCTTCACCATCTGCGAATGCTACAACTTTCATGCTTTTGCCAATTCCGTGAGGAAGTGTTGATGATCCCCTGACTCCTTGGTCAGACTTTGTTGCATCTATCCCAAGGTTAACACTTAAGTCTACACTTTCATTGAATTTTACTTTTGAAGAAGTTTTAAGAATTTCAATTGCTTCTTTAATATCGTAACTTTTAAGTGAGTCTATATTTTCTTTAATTTCTTTTATTCTTTTTGATAATGCCATTACTCTTCTACCTCAATTCCCATGCTTCGTGCTGTTCCAGCTATAATTTTTATTGAATTCTCTAGATTAGCGCCAGTTAAATCACCTTCTTTTGTTTTAACAATCTCTGCTAGTTGGTCCTTTGTAACCTTAGCAACTTTATTCGTATGAGGTGTTGCGCTTCCTTTTTGGATTCCTGCAGCTTTTTTCAGTAAAGCGGCAGCAGGCGCAGATTTTATTACAAAATCAAATGACCGATCCTTATATACATTTATAACTACTGGCAAAGCCATCCCTTTTTCTGCATCTTTTGTTTTATCATTAAACTGTTTACAGAAATCCTGGATGTTGAGGCCATGTTGACCTAATGCAGGTCCCACTGGTGGTGCAGGATTTGCAGCACCAGCAGGAACTTGAAGTTTAACTTGAGTTAGTAATTCTTTTGCTGCCATTATCCTTTCTCCACTTGCGTCAATGATAGTTCTATTGGTGTTGGCTTCCCAAATACTAGAACTGATACTTTAAGCTTATTTTTTTCAAAATCAACTGTTTCTACTACGCCATTAAAGTCATTAAAGGGACCGTCAGTAATACGAACAACTTCCCCGGGCTCAAACATTACTTTTGGTTTAGGCTTATCTACATCATCTTTCATAGATTGTATTAAATTATCTGCCTCAGACTGCTTTAGAGGTACTGGCTTATCGCTCGTTCCACCTATAAAGCCCAATACTTGTGGTGCATCTTTTACCAAATGCCATGTCTCATCATTCATATCCATCTTGATCATCACATAACCAGGGAAATATTTTCTTTCGGACCTTTTCTTTTTTCCCTCTTTTATCTCAAGAACTTCCTCAGTTGGTACCAAGATTTCTTCAAATGAATCCTCTAAACCACTTCTTTTAATTCTATCTTCTAACGTTATTTTGACTTTATTTTCATAACCAGAAAATGCCTGTAATACATACCAATCCATTATGCTACTCCATATAAAGTGCCAATTGCCCAACCAAGGAGCATATCAAATAACCATAAAAGTATTCCCACAACAATTACTACAAATATCACTCCTAGTGTGGTTTGAGTAGTTTCTTGTTTTGTTGGCCAAGTTACTTTCTTAAGTTCAATTTTTGAGTCCGTGACATAGGAATATACCAATTTTCCAAAATCACTTTGATATCCAATATAACCTGACAGTATTAATACTGCGATCATACCTACTACTCTGTAGAACAATCTTATATCGCTGAAGTAATAAAAAAGAATCATGCCCACTACAAGCACTCCAATAGCGGCTATCAGATACGTCTTATTTGATTTTACTTCAATATTTGCTTCTGTCATGGCAATCCTTATGTTAATTCGTCAGGCCAGGAGGGACTCGAACCCCCAACCTACGGTTTTGGAGACCGTCGCTCTACCAGTTGAGCTACTAGCCTATCTCTCTTAATCTAATGATAGTATTACTCTACTATTTTCGAAACGACTCCAGCTCCAACAGTTTTGCCACCTTCACGAATCGCAAATTTTAAACCAGCTTCTAAAGCGATAGGTGTAATAAGTTCAACGTTCATTTTAACATTATCACCAGGCATAACCATTTCTACATCTTTAGGTAGTTCTATAGCGCCAGTTACATCTGTAGTTCTGAAGTAAAATTGCGGTCTATAGTTACCGAAGAATGGAGTATGTCTTCCGCCTTCGTCTTTTGATAATACGTAAACTTCACATTCGAATTTAGTATGAGGTTTGATAGAACCTGGAACACATAATACTTGTCCTCTCTCAACCTCTTCACGTTTAGTACCTCTGAGTAATACACCAACATTATCGCCAGCAACACCTTGATCAAGAAGCTTTCTAAACATTTCAACACCAGTACATGTAGTTTTTTGAGTATCTTTTATTCCAACAATTTCAATTTCCTCACCTACATTTACTTTTCCTCTTTCTATACGACCAGTTACAACTGTTCCTCTACCTGAGATTGAAAATACATCCTCAATTGGCATTAGGAATGATTGATCTACTGGACGCTCTGGAACTGGAATAAACTTATCCATTTCCTCGACAAGTTTTTCAATTGAAGGTACTCCTATTTCAGATGTATCGCCTTCGATAGCTTTAAGTGCAGAACCTGAAATTATAGGTACATCGTCACCTGGGAAATCATATTTAGATAACAGCTCTCTAATTTCCATCTCAACTAACTCTGTTAATTCTGCATCGTCAACTTGATCGGCTTTGTTCAAATAAACAACGATATGTGGCACACCTACTTGTCTAGCAAGAAGAATATGCTCTCTTGTTTGTGGCATAGGTCCGTCTGCTGCTGAACACACTAGAATCGCGCCATCCATTTGCGCAGCACCTGTAATCATATTTTTAACATAGTCAGCATGTCCTGGGCAATCAACGTGTGCATAATGTCTATCAGTAGATTCGTACTCTACATGAGCTGTAGCAATTGTAATACCACGCTCTCTTTCTTCTGGCGCATTATCTATCTGGTCATAAGCTTTTGCTTCGCCACCGAATTTTTCACCCATCACTTTTGTGATAGCTGCTGTTAATGTTGTTTTTCCATGGTCCACGTGGCCGATTGTACCAACGTTTACATGGGCTTTATTTCGTTCAAATTTTTCCTTAGCCATTTTTTAATTCCCGGGTTAGTTAAGTTTCAAGTGGATGATATAATAAACCACTTTTGTGCGCAATTACACTAAAATTTTAATAAAATCAATGAAAAAAGCCCATAACCGGATTTGAACCGGTGACCTCTTCCTTACCAAGGAAGTGCTCTACCGACTGAGCTATATGGGCAATCTATCAGTCAATGGGATGATATTAAAAAGAAGCCTTACATACAACAAAGATTGTTCTATATCTAATACTTCAGAGCTAATTAATAAGGGATGAATTAATTAGCTCCTAATTTACCTTTCTGGAGGAAAAGTTGATCTTATATTAAAAGGTAATTATGTAAATTTGATTACTTATAAGTTAAGTATTTGTTTAGATTATGTTGAGCGGGTAGCGGGAATCGAACCCGCATCGTCAGCTTGGAAGGCTGAAGTTCTACCATTGTACCATACCCGCATCAATGTGATTTTGGAGGGGGCAGGATTCGAACCTGCGAAGGCAGGGCCAGCAGATTTACAGTCTGCCCTCGTTGACCGCTTGAGTACCCCTCCGAAAATCAACCTGAATATATTAACAAAGCAAGTAAAAATTAGCACTAGTTTTCTTTATTCGAAAGAATGAAATTAGGTCTGCTCAGTATGGTCGTTCTGGTTTTTTAATAAACCATAGATATAACACCCAAGCAATGCCAAGAGAGAATATAACCTGACTTGTTTGATTAAAATTATTAGCATAGAAAATTAAGGAGAGTACTATGGTTGCGAAGAGTACAAAGAATGCTTCGATTCTATTCGATGTAATCTTCATACCATATATTCTTGGCGGTGGCCCTAAAGGTTTCATTTACTCTCCATTAGCTTAATAATATTCATATTAAGTACATTTATATCATGAGTCTTAATAATATTATAGACTTCCTCTACCTTGATTTGCTCCTTTTTTGCAATGTGGTAAAGACCGGGTTTTTCCTTGAATGAATTTATGATAGTTGTATTTGATTTATAATAATCCACAGTTTTTAGAATAAAAAAAGTATGTAAAAAAGATTTGATGTTCTTATTGGTACGCATTAATCATTTCTTCTAAGTCATTTAGACTTTTTTGTTTTTTTCTATCAAATCTCTCAAAAATTTTTAGGTATTTACCACACATATTTTTTTGTGAATCAAGCTTTAGCCTCGAAAGCTGATTGATGGTTGCTGACTTTGTTTTTATATAGGATGATCTCAACATATCATAGTCGTCATCCGTAATCAGTAAGTATTTCTTCTTAATATCACTTAATAGAATAAAAAGATTGGCTGATTCTTGCTCATCATTATAATTTTTCACACAAAGAGAACTATATCCATCAATGCTCGCTGAATAATTAACAAGATCTAAAAATGATTTATTAGGATTAGCTGCGGCTATATTAGAAAAAAATAATGTCAAAATAAAGAACTTAACTATAAATACTCTCATATATCTCTTTTATAATTTCCTTATTAATATTGTATCCTTTTATATGAAAAAAATTTTCAAAGTCTCTAATAAACAAGTCTTTATTATAGTTCTTATCGACCACATTTACAGCCTGTGCTACAAAAGCTTTAAGCTCCCACTTAATGAACTGAGAATTACTCAGAGATGGGAAGTTCTTTTTATTAAGATGTGCTTGATCAATAATTTTTTTCCATACAGGAACCATGTTACTAGATGATAAAAGCTTTTGTAATGTATCAAGCCATACTCCGTTCCATATTGTAGGATCCAAATCGGAAAATATATGTCTAACTTTTAGAGGTAAATCTTTATTCATTGCTAAAACTTCGATATTATACGTCTTTATTATATCATTATGTCTATAATAGATTTTATAAATTGCCACCTTAGCTCAGTTGGCCAGAGCAGGGGTTTTGTAAACCTCAGGTCGTCAGTTCGAATCTGACAGGTGGCTCAGAATAATCGGTGGTTCCAATGGACAAAATACCAATGACAGTAGAGGGAGAAAAGTTACTTAGAGAGGAGCTCTCTTTGTTAAAAACAGTAAATCGACCTCAGATATCAGAAGCAATAAAAGAAGCAAGAGAAAAAGGTGACTTAAAAGAAAATGCTGAATATCATGCGGCCAGAGAGCAACAAAGTTTTGTTGAGGGTCGAATAAAAGATATTGAAGGCAAACTATCAAATGCACAAATTATAGATATCTCGAGAATGCCTGTATCAGATAAAGTTATTTTTGGTACTACTGTTGTAGTAGCTGATGAGAACGATAAAAAAATTACTTACAAAATCGTAGGTGAAGACGAAGCTGATTTAAAGAAAGGCAAAATATCTGTCACGTCTCCTATCTCCAGAGCACTAGTAGGTAAAAATGAAGGTGATGATGTTACCATCAAGACGCCATCGGGCGATATTCAATATGAAATTATTGAGGTTAAATATGTCTGAGCCTCAAAAAAATGTCATTGGTGAAAACATTGAGCTATGCAGTTCAGATCCAATAACTGGCTACCATAGGGATGGCTGTTGCAATACAGATAGCTTTGATAGAGGTTCTCATACGGTATGTGCAGTTGTAACAGATGAATTTTTAGAATTTTCTAAATCTCGCGGCAATGATTTAACAACCCCTATTCCAGAATTAGATTTTAATGGCTTAGTCCATGGCGACTCTTGGTGTCTGTGTGCTGATAGGTGGCTCGAAGCTTATCAAAATAATAAAGCACCGTATGTGAAGATTAAATCGACAAACATAAAAGCGCTTGAAAAAATAGATTTAGATAGTTTAAAAGAATTCGCTCTAGACATTTCTTGACTTTATATCATTCAAAAAGAATAATCGTTACATGAACAAATTATTTTATACGGCATTCATGTTATTATCATTATCACTTATGGATGTCTCAGCAAACCAATGCCCTAAAGCTTTAGACTTTGAGATTAAACGTCTCGGTGAGGATAAAGTAGAAAATCTTTGTGACTACAAAGGAAATGTCATTCTTGTGGTTAATACTGCGAGCAAGTGCGGGTTTACACCTCAATATGAAGGTCTTGAAAAACTATACAGCGAAAAGAAAGATAAAGGATTTGTTGTTCTAGGATTTCCTTCACATGATTTTTATCAAGAGCCTGCGCCCGAACAAGATATAAAAGATTTCTGTAACCTTACTTATGATGTTAAGTTCCCTATGTTTACTAAAGTTAATGTAAGAGGTGCGAAAGCTCATCCATTCTATAAAAATCTTGCAAAAGAAACAAATAGCACACCTAAGTGGAATTTTTGGAAATACCTCATCGATAAAGATGGCAAAGTTGTAAAAAGTTACTCAATGGTAACTAATCCGAACGGTAATAAGCTTGTCAGTATGATTGATAAACTTTTATCAGAATAATTTAGTTGCATTTTGAATTAGAGCGAGACTTTTTAATACAAAGTATGGTTCTACTAGACATTCCATCTCTAAATCATTTGATAAATTTTTTGAATAACTTCCAGTTAATACTAACTTTGGCTTAGCTTTTCCTTTGTCACACAAACCAGAGTATATTGCAGTGACTGATGAAGAGATCATAACTCTATAACCTGAAGTAATCTGTTTGGCTGTATTTGATTGGAAAATATTTGAGTTTTTACTCTGATTATTCCTAAGTTTAATGTTTTTCAAATTATATATACTTGAAAAACAATTGCTGTATCTCTCAGCTCCAGCTAATATTAATCCTCCCATATGATTGCCACTTGCTGTTACGAAATCAATACTGATTGCGCTTCCACAGCTTACAATTAAAGTATTGGTTTTGAATAATCTATGAGCTGCTACTATCTGCGCCCATCTATCAGAACCTAGCTTGCTTGGTTGAAGATAACAATTCTTTACCGATAATAGAGTTTTAGTTGATTTGAATTTAATTTCTTTAATTAGTATGCCTTTTAGAGTTTTTTTGAACTTTTTATTAAATTGATCACTAAGAACTGAGGAGTAAAATAATGTACATTTTTTGTTGATGTAGTTTTTACTTATGTACTTACGTAATTGTTCAATATCTTCTAATGGAAAAGATTTTATCTTCAGGAGCTTTTGATTATAAGTTTCTGCAATCTTTATCTGACTGTTACCAATATCCGCAATTAATTTCATACAAGCCTCATAGTGCTATCAATATTATTAATATATTTAATGTTTCCATCACTTTCTATAGTTAACTCTCCATGTTCGTTAATACCTAACAGCCTGCCCTCACAGGCACTCTCATAATCACTTATACAAACTTTTTTTTGATGCCAAATTAAGTTTGTATTATAGATTTTTATAATTTTATCTAAGTTAATCTCAATAATGTTTTTAAATAATGATTCACAAAATAACGCAATTATTAACGATGCATCTTCGATCATACCTAAATTTGAAAATGGTCTGTCAATATAAGAATTGTTAGGGATATCTAGATTTATACCAACACCTATTCCAACATAAACCTCTTTATTAGTAGACAATGATTCAATTAATATTCCAGAAACTTTTTTATTGTCTAAATATAAATCATTTGGCCATTTGATTTTAATATTTTTATTAGATGTATTTTTTTTTATTACATTCAATAACGAGATGCAAGATATATAACTAAGGCGTCTCAAATCAAAATCCTGTGCGTTGATTTTAAAACATAAACTAAATGAAATAGATTTTTGATTTAAACTCAGCCATGTTTTTTTATTTCGTCCTCGTGCCGCTCTCTGAGTATTTGCAACAATGACCAAAGGAAATAAATCTCTAGCATATTTATATTTTATATAATCATTGGTTGAGCCTACATGATTTTTAAACAACATTTTTAAACAGGTATTATTGTAATAAATTGAGTTTAATTTTTTATTTAGTTTAGAGATATTTAACATTACTTTGACATGATAATTTCAATCACTTATTATTGTCTCACATAAATCAGGAGTAACTTAGCATAATGGCAATTAATTGGATAGAATCTAAGGTTATTGATCAAATAAAATGGACAGATGATTTAGTATCTATTCGATTTGAAAACAATGTACCCGCTTACACTGCCGGACAATTTACTAAAATAGGTCTTAAAATTGACGGAGAAATTGTCTCTAGACCATACTCATTGGTGAGTGCGCCGCATGAAGACTTTCTTGAAGTGATATATGTAAATGTACCTGACGGTAAACTTACTCCTAAGCTTCATAATTTGAAAAGAGACGATATCATTTATGTAATGGATAAGTCATCTGGTTTTTTTGTCATGGATGAAGTTCCAGATGGTGATAAATTATGGTTAATTGCAACTGGTACAGGATTAGGAGTATTTATCTCTTTGCTTAAAACAGATGCTCCATGGGAACGTTTTAAAGAAATTGTTTTAGTGCATGGTGTAAGAACAGCAGATGAACTCACGTATCAAAGTCAGATAGAGGAATTTAAATCAAAGCATCCAAATCAATTAAAATATATACAAACAGTTACCCGAGAAAAAGTAGATAATGCTCTCAACTCGAGAATACCTGATGCTATTAAAGATAATACTATCACTAATATATGCGGGGAAATTAATAAAGAATCACAATTTATGCTCTGTGGTAATCCAGATATGATTAATGATATGGTTGAATTATTAGGTGAATATGGACTCGAAAGAAACCGTAGAAGTAAGCCTGGCAATATTACTCTCGAAAAATATTGGTAACATAAAAAAATTAGTTAATCTTTTATATCTTCAATTATTTACCCAATGTACTCTCTTTATCAACTATCTTCTGATAATTATTATAAATAAAAAAGGCTCCAATGAAGGAGCCTTTAATATCTAAGCTGATGATGTCCTACTCTCACATGGGGAGACCCCACACTACCATCGGCGCTGTATAGTTTCACTGCTGAGTTCGAAATGGATCAGGTGGTTCCTATACGCTATTGTCATCAAACATTTAATTTGATTTGGAAAATGTACATGCTATTTAATCTAGAAAACGAGTTTACTTAAGATTATAAGAGCAAGCCTCACGATCAATTAGTACTAGTTAGCTTCACTTGTTACCAAGCTTCCACACCTAGCCTATCAACGTCGTAGTCTACAACGGATCTTTAGGGACCTTATAGGTCCAGTGATATCTAATCTTTGGTATGGCTTCCCGCTTAGATGCTTTCAGCGGTTATCACAACCCTATATAGCTACCCAGCAATGCCTCTGGTGAGACAACTGGAACACCAGGGATAGGTTCACTCCGGTCCTCTCGTACTAGGAGCAACATCCATCAAATATCAAACGCGCACGGTAGATAGGGACCGAACTGTCTCACGACGTTCTAAACCCAGCTCGCGTACCACTTTAAATGGCGAACAGCCATACCCTTGGGAGCTGCTTCACCCCCAGGATGTGATGAGCCGACATCGAGGTGCCAAACACTGCCGTCGATATGAGCTCTTGGGCAGTATCAGCCTGTTATCCCCGGCGTACCTTTTATCCATTGAGCGATGGCCCTTCCATACAGAACCACCGGATCACTAAGACCTACTTTCGTACCTGCTCGACATGTCTGTCTCGCAGTCAAGCACCCTTATGCCTTTACACGCATCGTACGATTTCCAACCGTACTGAGGGTACCATCGCGTTCCTCCGTTACTCTTTAGGAGGAGACCGCCCCAGTCAAACTACCCACCATACACTGTCTCCGAACCGGATAACGGTCCTGGGTTAGAACTCCAAAGATAATAGGCTGGTATTTCAAGGTTGCCTCCACTAATGCTAGCGCATCAGCTTCAAAGGCTCCCAGCTATCCTACACAATTAGATTCAAAGTTCAGTGTAAAGCTGTAGTAAAGGTGCACGGGGTCTTTCCGTCTAGCCGCGCGTACACTGCATCTTCACAGCAATTTCAATTTCACTGAGTCTCGGTTGGAGACAGTATGGCCATCGTTACGCCATTCGTGCAGGTCGGAACTTACCCGACAAGGAATTTCGCTACCTTAGGACCGTTATAGTTACGGCCGCCGTTCACCGGGGCTTCGATCAAGAGCTTCGCTTGCAAGCAAGCTAACCCCATCAATTAACCTTCCGGCACCGGGCAGGCGTCACACCCTATACTTCCTCTTTCAAGTTTGCAGAGTGCTGTGTTTTTAGTAAACAGTCGCAGCCATCATTTTATTGCAACCTCCTTCTGCTCAGTCAGCAAGTGACTTCACATACCAAAGGCATACCTTCTCCCGAAGTTACGGTATCATTTTGCCTAGTTCCTTCAACTGAGTTCTCTCATGCGCCTTAGAATTCTCATCCCACCCACGTGTGTCCGTTTAGGGTACGGCCACTTTTAACCTGAAGCTTAGAAGATTTTCTTGGAAGCATGGTATCGACCACTTCGCTAATTCCGAAGAAAAAGCTTCGCATTCGTATCTCGAAATAGATATTCCCGGATTTTCCTAAGAATAATTTCTACATACTTACACCAGTATAACCGTTGACTGGCTGATCTAACCTTCTCCGTCTCTCCATCGCAGTTAAAAGCGGTACAGGAATATTAACCTGTTTTCCATCGACTACGCCTTTCGGCCTCGCCTTAGGTACCGACTAACTCTCCGCCGATTGACGTTGCGGAGAAAACCTTGGGTTTTCGGCGTGTAGGGTTCTCACCTACATTATCGTTACTTATGTCAGCATTCGCACTTCTGATATCTCCAGCATACCTCACGATACACCTTCATCAACTTACAGAACGCTCCGCTACCATCCTAGTAAACTAGGATCCAAAGCTTCGGTATATGACTTAGCCCCGGTAAATCTTCCGCGCAGGCCGACTCAACCAGTGAGCTGTTACGCTTTCTTTAAAGGGTGGCTGCTTCTAAGCCAACCTCCTGGATGTCTAGGCCTTCCCACTTCGTTTTCCACTTAGTCATAATTTTGGGACCTTAGCTGTTGGTCTGGGTTGTTTCCCTCTCCACTACGGACGTTAGCACCCGCAGTGTGTCTCCCGTGCTCTACTTATTGGTATTCGGAGTTTGCAATGGTTTGGTAAGACGGGATGTCCCCCTAGCCATAACAGTGCTCTACCCCCAATAGTAATACACGAGGCGCTACCTAAATAGCTTTCGCGGAGAACCAGCTATCTCCGAGTTTGATTAGCCTTTCACTCCAATCCACAGCTCATCCCCTCATTTTTCAACATAAGTGGGTTCGAGCCTCCAGTAGGAATTACCCCACCTTCACTCTGGCCATGGATAGATCACTCGGTTTCGGGTCTACACCTAGAAACTAAACGCCCTATTAAGACTCGGTTTCCCTTCGCCTACCTTATTAAAGTTAAGCTTGCTACTAAATGTAAGTCGCTGACCCATTATACAAAAGGTACGCAGTCACCCACAAGGGGCTCCCACTGCTTGTACGCATACGGTTTCAGGTTCTATTTCACTCCCCTAACAGGGGTTCTTTTCGCCTTTCCTTCACAGTACTAGTTCACTATCGGTCGGCATAGAGTATTTAGTCTTGGAGGATGGTCCCCCCATGTTCAAGCAAGATACCACGTGTCCCGCTCTACTCATCGTCACCCACCAAATTCAATTTTCGTATACAGGGCTATCACCTTCTATGGCCAACCTTCCCAGGTTGTTTTACTAATTTCATTTGGATTCAGTGACTGGACTATTTCCGTTTCGCTCGCCGCTACTCAGGAAATCTCAATTGATTTCTTTTCCTCTGGTTACTAAGATGTTTCAGTTCTCCAGGTTTGCTTCTACCATCCTATGTATTCGGATGGAGATACTCTACTTATGTAGAGTGGGTTTTCCCATTCGGAAATCTCCGGGTCAAAGCTTGTTTGTCAGCTTACCGAAGCTTATCGCAGACTACTACGTCCTTCATCGCCTTATGCCGCCAAGGCATCCACCACATGCGCTTATTCACTTGACCTTATAACTTAAATAAACTCAAAATCGTTTATCAAAGTGTCTATTTGGTTCTCAAATAAAAGTAACATTCATTATATCTTTTCAGATATATGAGTTCTCGTTTTTAAATCACTAGATTTAAAAATGCATGTACATTAATTCCAAATTTTCATTAGAGCAAAAAAAAGCGAACATCACTTTTAATGTTCACCGAAAAGTATTATATAGCAAAGTTCCATAAATAGTAGAAATATTTAAG
>Ga0255773_10000089_pt1:0-15000 | contig 90560 bp, 103 predicted proteins | sample 011ome_17_FD_179971 | JGI IMG/M metagenome (GOLD analysis project Ga0255773, IMG submission 179971) | Coastal salt marsh microbial communities from the Groves Creek Marsh, Skidaway Island, Georgia - 011502XT metaG (version 2) | ecosystem: Environmental > Aquatic > Marine > Intertidal... | reverse complement strand
TCTAATTCCTGAAATTGACGTAATTTATTAATGACGACAGTATGCCCTAGGTGCATGTCAGGCATTGTTGGATCTAGTCCCACTTTGACTATGAGCTTTTTTTTAGATTTTAGTTTCTCTATCAAATCAGCTTCTTGAATAATTTCAGCTGTACCCTGTTTGATAATTTTTAATTGCTCGTCAATATTTTTCATTATATGTAGCTAAACTATATAATATATGAATATACTTTAATATTAAAATGCAAGAAAATTATATAGGAATAATGTGTGGGACAAGTCTAGACTCTCTTGATATCTCATTATGTGTATTTAAGCCTAAACTTGATGTTAAAAAATTTAAATCTTTCAGATTAAGCCCTCGACTCAAAGAGATTATAGATGAATGTAAATTAAAACCTCATAATAAAGCACTATTTAATAAAGCGGATCAGGAAGTTACTGATTTTATAATTACTTCATTACTAAAATTCAAGAAATCTATCAATGTAAAAGAAATAAAAGCTATTGGATATCCAGGTATAACAGTAGTGCATAATCCTAAAAAAGGTATATCAAAGACTTTAGGTAATCCTAAAAAAATAGTTTTAAAAACTCAATTCAAATTAATTGCTGACTTCAGACTCACAGATATGACTCTAGGAGGACAAGGTGCCCCTCTTGCTCCCTACTTTCATGATTGTATTTCTAAAAAAAACGAAGCTTTTGTAAATATTTTGAATCTTGGTGGTTTTGCAAACTTGACATTTAAGTCTCAAAATCGATTAATTGCTTATGATACCGGTCCTGCAAATTATTTAATTGATTTGGTATCGAAAATTTATTTTGGAACTGACTATGATAAAAATGGCTTTATAGCAAAAACAAGCAAAGTACATGATAAGGCGTTACTTGCTATGCTCTCAGATGAATATTTCCATCAGGACGCTCCTAAAAGTACTGGTTTTGAAAAGTTTAATCTAAAATGGCTTAATAAATTTATAAAGAAGTTTAAATTAAATAACAAAAAAACACTTCTAGCTACTGTTACACAATTAACTATTATTACTATTTCTGATGAAATTTGTAAAAACAATCTTGATTCGCCATATATTTTTTTTAGTGGAGGTGGATCTAAAAATACATTCATTAAAAAACAAATACTTATAAGAACAGGTTTGACTGAAATCAAAAGTCTACCCGGAAATTTAGATTATAAAAATCTAGAAGCATCTGCTTTTGCATGGTTTGCAATGAAGAGAGACAAAAGTAATTTAATTTCAAAAGCTTATTTAACAGGTGCGAAAAATAGTCGAAGACTTGGGGTTATCTATCGTTAATGTCTTTATAGTCTCTGTCGTCAGAACCAACATAGTTTTGAGTGGGTCTAAAAATTTTATTATCTTGTATCTGCTCAATCCAATGAGCAAGCCAGCCCGACACTCGTGACATGGCAAAAATAGGAGTGAAAATATCAGTTGGAATTTCCATTTCTTTATAAAGAATTCCAGAATAAAAATCTACGTTTGGATAAACGCCCTTGTGAGCTAATTTATCCTCACATGCTTTTTCTAATTCAATTGCTTTTTCGAAGATATCTGTTACTCCACCTTCTCTCTCATCAAAGAGCTCTTGAACCATTTCAGTTAAGATGTTTGCTCTTGGGTCCTTGACAGAATATTCTCTATGTCCCATGCCCCAAACTACATTTTTTGCTTTTAAAGTTTCATCCAACCATGGTCGGATTTGTTCTTTACTTTCTATTTTTTGTAGCATCGCGACAACTTTTTCATTTGCTCCACCATGTAAAGGTCCTGATAGAGAACCTATTGCAGAAGCAACTACTTGTGATGCATTTGCAAGTGTTGATGATGTAACCATAGCAGTAAACGTAGATGCATTAATAGTATGTTCTCCATGAAGGACAAGCGTTGCATCCATAATTCTTGTCATAAGCGGTGTAATTTTTTTAACACCAAGCATGTGTAAAAAATTTTCAGCGTATGTAAATGATGAATTAGACGTAATTGGCTCATCTCCATTTCTAATCCTATGCCATGCTGCTACTATTGAGCCTAATGCACCGATCAGCGCAGCAGAAGTATTCATAAAATAATCTCTATCATATTTTTTTCCCTTAACCATCTCAGGACTGACTTCTAGGTTGTAGAAAGTACCTAATGACGATACAGTCATTTGTAAGACATCCATTGGTTTTGTTTCTTTGGGGAGAGCCTTTAATATTGTAATCAGTTCATCAGGAAGTGCTCTGAATTGAGTAACTTTATTTGTAAAATCTTGTAGCTGATCTTTTGTGGGAAGTTCTCCAAATAAAAGAAGATATGATGTTTCTTCAAATGTGCTTTTTTTTGCGAGCTCTTCGATAGAGTAACCTCTATAACTTAAGATTCCTTTACCACCATTGATGTTTGATACAGATGATTCTGTAGCTATTATGCCTACCAGCCCTGGGCTATATAGATGCGTACTTGAGTCTGTCATTTATTTTTCTATGTTGAGAAAGATGATCCACAGCCACATGTTGTTTTTGCATTAGGATTCTTGATAATAAACTGTGCACCTTCAAGACCTTCTTGATAATCTATTTCCGCACCTCTCAGATACTGTATACTCATTGGATCTACAAGAAGTTTAACTCCACACTTAGCTATTTCTGCATCGCCATCTTGCACTTTCTCATCAAAGGTAAACCCATATTGAAAACCAGAACACCCTCCACCTGTAATGAATACACGTAAATTAAGATCTGGATTTTTTTCTTCTTCGATTAGCTGTTTGACTTTCTCGGCTGCGCTATCAGTAAAGATAAGCGGTTCGATGTCTTGGATTGTTGTTGTTGTATTTTCCATAACTCTGTATCTACAGTGGATACATTATAACAAAAAAGTAAGAAATAACAATTTATGCTAGAGTAACTTTTTATTTGATTCTGAACTATCTACGCTTTCAAGAGATACAGGAGTTTTGTTTTCAAGTTTTTGTGGCTCTTTTCCCTTATTTCTGATGAGGTTACCGTTTACTGTAGCGCCTCCTTGCATGTCCAAAATATCATAATAGACATTTCCAGATACGAAAGCAGAACTTTCTATAGCAATTTTTTTCTTGCCCGAAACATTCCCGATTACTTCACCTTCAATTTGGATGTCACTACCATAAACATCACCCTCAACTATTCCAGATTTTTTTATGATAAGTACAGCGTTTGTACAGTTCTCAGCAATCTTGACTGTGCCAACAATTTTTCCATGGATCTCTATAGTTTTCTCGAAGGTTACATCACCCTCAATAACACAATTTTCACCTATAGTTGAATTCTTATCTCCTGACATCACTCCAGAACTAGCAGATGCAGTTATTTTATCTAATATGCTCATAGATATTACAGTCTAACGCTTATACTTGTTGAATTTCAACAGAATTTTTGTGTTAATTTATAAAACTGGTTGTCTCAGGCAAATTAAACATGATATTCATGTTTTGAATAGCCTGACCTGAGGCGCCTTTTACAAGATTATCTATTGCACTCATTATTACTAAGTTTGATGAAGCATTATTTTCTGAAGATGCAAATAAAGAAATTAAGCAATTATTTGTATGATTAACTTGTCCTAATTTTGGATAGATTTGATTTTGTATTTTCACAAACTGAGAATCTTTATAGTATTCTTTATATAGCTTATAAAGTTTATCAAGATTTAAGTCCTCTATTGTAACGTAATGTGTAGAATAGATTCCTCTTTCTACAGAGCTTAGATGTGGGACAAATAGCAAATCAATATCTGAGTTAATTGTATTAATTTGATTAAGCATTTCAGGATAATGTCTATGTCTTCCCACTGCATAAGCTTGATAGTTATCTGTGCCTGCTTCAAATAATTTCTCTGGGTTAAGGTTCCTTCCTGCACCTGATATACCAGAGGTTGCATTTATAATAATTCTTTGGTTTTTAATTAAATCAAGAATTGGCATTAAGCTTAATAATGAAGCAGTTGGATAACATCCAGGGTTTGCGATGATTTTAGCTTCTAAAATTTTTTCTCTTTGATTTTTAATCTCTGGTAATCCATAAACAGACTCTGAAATTAATTCTGGGCATGAGTGTTTTTGTCCGTACCATTTTTCCCAAACATCAACGTTAGGTATTCTGAAATCTGCTGATATATCAATTATCCTTACATTATTATCTATAAGCTCTCTTGCCATGTTCATTGCAACGCCATTGGGTGATGCAAAAAATACAACATCACATTGAAATAATGCTTCTGCGGAAGGTTCAATAAAATTTTTTGCTAATTTTTTTTCAAAATCATAGACATCATCCACGCATTTGCCTGCATGAGTTCTAGAAGTTAAAACATCTATATTTGTTTCAGGATGTTTTAAAAGAAGTTTTATTAACTCCTCTCCGGTGTAACCTGATGCACCAACGATACCAACTGAAATCATAATAATACCTGAATATTTATTAGCTATTTATTTAGGCACATTATACATTTAAAGGTAGAATAATAAACATGCTGCTATATAAAACACTTCATATAATTTTTATGGTTACATGGTTTGCTGGCCTATTTTATTTACCTCGACTGTATGTCTATCACGCACAAGCAGAAGATCAAATCTCTAAAGATAGGTTCAAAATTATGGAAAGAAAACTGTACTGGGGAATCATGACACCCGGCGGTATCTTTACTATTTTTTTTGGAGTCCTTTTAATTAAGTATCATGGAATGCCCTATTGGTTACAGATGAAATTATTATTAGTGTTCTTATTGGTTATTTATCATATATGGTGCGGCGTCCTTCTTAATAAATTTAAAAATGATATTAATACCCATGGTCACATTTGGTATCGTGTATTTAATGAAGTTCCAGTGCTATTTTTAGTCTTAATCGTAATATTAGTTATCTACAAACCCATCTAAAACATCTTTAAATTCTCTAAAGATACTTTTATAGACATCACGTTTGAATTTAATTACGCTGGTAATTGCTGTTTCTTTATTACCCCATTTCCAGTTATCAAACTCTGCATGACCCGTTGCGTTTAAATCAATCTCTGTATCTTTTCCTACAAGTTTTAGGAGGTACCACTTCTGCATAGCTCCATCATATTTTTTATTTTGTCTCTGAAAAAGATGAGGTATGTGATAAACCAACCATTTCTTACTAATACTCACAATCTCAACTACTTCTTTTTTTAATCCGGTCTCTTCATGAAGTTCTCGGTACATAGCTTCTCTAACAGTCTCACCCTTATCAATTCCTCCTTGAGGAAATTGCCAGGCATCGGTACCTATTCTTTTGCCGAGCCAAAAGCGTCCTTCATGATTCATGATAATCATTCCAACGCCTCTTCGATAATTTTTCTTATCCATAAATATACTTGGATATATGTGTGACTTTTAGATACACGGCTTTTATCATCCCCCTTGAACCGATATACTACTATCAGTATATACGACTAATTATCCCTTATTAATTAAAATAATGAATGAACTTTTAATATTTGATCTAGACAATACCTTACTCGCAGGTGACAGTGATAGAAATTGGGGAATATTTCTAGCTGAGAAAAATGTAGTTGGACCAAGTTATTTAGATGAAAGTGAAAAATTTTATAGTAACTATTATGATGGAAGTTTAGATATAGATGGTTTTTTATCATTTTGCCTTAAGCCGCTTATTGAAAATGATATGGATTATTTATTAAAACTTCGTGAACAATTCTTAGATGAAAAAATAAAACCAATTGTAACAGAGGCTGGAAGAAACATAATTGAACAAGCAATAGATGATGGAAGTACTGTGATTATTGCAACAGCCACTAATGACTTTGTCACACGTCCAATTGCAGAACTATTTAATGTATCGACTCTTATAGCGACAGAGTTTGAAGTAAAAAATAATCATTTTACCGGTAAAGTAATAGGCGCTCCTTGCTTTCGTGAAGGAAAACTTAATAAAGTAAAGGGTTGGGTAGCTGATAATGGATATGATTTATCAAAAGCATCATTTTACTCTGACTCGTTTAATGATCTTCCTTTGTTGGAGAAAGTAAAAACACCGATAGTAGTAGATGGTGATGACAAGCTGATTGAAATCGGTAAGAATAATAATTGGGAATGTATTAGTTTTAGATGAATATAAAATTTTTAGCAATATTATTAATTTTAATATTTTTTACAGGAAATATTTCTTTGGCAGAGAAGATGATAATTGATGACATGTCCACTCAATCAGGACAGCCAGATGAAGAGTTTTGCGAAGCTGGAAATGCGAAGTGGTGTTTCGTAACTGACAAAGTTATGGGTGGGTTATCAGAGGGTTCATTAGAGGTTAAAAAAGAAGGTAATGACTATTTTTACCGCATGACCGGAGAGCTGTCCCTTGAAAATAATGGTGGCTTTATACAATTTCGTACAAAGATTAAAAATCATCCTAGCAATAAAAGTTTTAAAGGTGTCCGTTTACGTGTAAGAGGCAACAATCATGAATATGTCGTTCATATTAGAACAAAATACTTGCTGCTTCCTTGGCAGTATTATGAATCTGCTTTTCAAGCAACTGATCAATGGACAACAGTTGAACTTCCATTCACGTCTTTTAAAAAATCAAACTTTTATCAGCCAACCAATGTTGTATCACAAGATATTAAAACTATCGGTATTGTTGCTATTGGTAAAAAGTTTTCAGCACAGATTGATTTAGCTTCTGTTGAACTTTATTAACTCATAAAATAATTTAGATAACCCACAACAAATATTGGTATTTGAAGACCGAAGTTTGTCATCACAGCTTTATCTTTCATTAAGTATCCTGAAGTCATCCAACCTACCGCGCCTATAGAGTGTATGAATATGTATAAAGGGTATATGTTAAATTGTGCAACAGTTATGCCGACTAATACAAAAAATGTACTAGCCCACTTTAAAGTCGAAAGACTCATAATGCTCTCCTGAGTGAATTAGATTAATTTACTTGTGATGAAAATTTAGACGCAGCCTGTAGGCTTCGGAAGACCACCATACTTAGCAATCTTTTTCATTGGTCCAGATTCAAAGACTTCATATAATTTACTTGCCTTTCTATCCATTCCAAATTCTTTTGCAAAGTTACGAACAGCAGGAACAGTACCTGTTTCGTTATACATTTCTCGAGCTTTATCAATATAAGTTTTAATTTCCTCTGTAATAATAAATCCATCAGCTTCAGCCATCTGTTGCATGACCTCTTCTGACCAATCATTGGTATTGATTAAAAATCCGTCACCGTCTCTATTTAAATCCATATTAATGCTCCTGTAATTCTTATTATATTATGTTTTCGGTAATGTAACACCTTTTTGACCTTGATATTTGCCCTTGCGGTCTTTATAAGATGTTTCACAAACATCATCCGATTCCAAAAAGATAAATTGTGCGACACCTTCATTAGCATAAATTTTTGCAGGTAATGGTGTTGTATTTGAAAACTCTAATGTGACATGCCCTTCCCATTCAGGCTCAAGTGGAGTGACGTTTACAATAATTCCACATCGAGCATAGGTAGATTTACCTAAACATAAAGTAAGGACTTGTCTTGGAATTCTAAAATATTCAACTGTCCTAGCCAAAGCAAATGAATTAGGTGGGATGATGCAGACATCAGATTTCACATCGACAAAACTTTGTTCATCAAAAGCTTTAGGATCTACAAAAGCTGAATTAATATTGGTAAAGATTTTAAATTCATCTGAGCAACGAACATCATATCCATAGCTTGAGGTGCCATAAGATACTATCGAACCTGTTCCATTTTTCTTTACTTGGTCATATTGAAACGGTTCAATCATTCCATGGCTTTCTGCCATTTCTTTGATCCATCTATCCGACTTAATTGCCATTTAGTCGTTTTGAATAACAATCTTTGGAAAAGCTGAGCTGTAATCTTTTTTACGCATCGATAGAGTTGCGGTCATTTTACGTGCAATCTCACGATAGGCTAAAGATGCAGGGTCCATTGGATTGGATGACACTGTTGGTGTGCCCTTATCCATCTCTTCTCTGATTTGTTTTTCAAGTGGAAGCTCGCCTAATAGTTTGACGCCAGCTTCAGAAGCTAATTGCTCCCCTCCACCTTCACCAAAGATGCTTTCAATGTGTCCACATTTTTTACATACATGTGTACTCATGTTTTCAACGATACCTAGAACAGGCACTTCGACTTTTTCAAACATTTTAAGTCCTTTACGAGCATCAATAAGTGAGATGTCTTGTGGTGTAGTTACAATAACCGCTCCACTGACAGGAATTTTTTGACACAGTGTTAATTGAACATCACCTGTACCAGGTGGTAGATCGATAATTAAATAGTCGACATCTTTCCAATTAGTGTCTGAGAGTAATTGCTCCAATGCTTGAGTAACCATTGGTCCTCTCCAAATCATTGGTGTATCTTCTTCAACTAAAAGACCTATCGACATAGATTGCAAACCATGTCCGATTTTAGGCTCTAATGTCTTACCATCTTCAGAATCAGGTTGTCCGCTCACACCCAACATTCTTGGAATGCTTGGCCCATAAATATCTGCATCTAGAATAGCAGCTGTTGCACCTTCTTCTTTTAAAGCTAAAGCAAGATTCACAGCAGTTGTTGATTTACCAACGCCGCCTTTACCTGATGCAACTGCAATAATATTTTTAATGCCTTTTATTCTTTCAACTGATTGTTGAACGCCATGAGCAGAAATTTCATAACTTAAATCTAAATTTGTTTGAGCGTCTGGATAAGCTTCTTTAATCTTTTTATCCATATTTTCATGAAATGCTTGCATGATACCTTCTGCAGGCCAGCCCAAGACACACTTCACATAGACATTGTTTCCCTCAACCTTAATCTCTTTGACAGTGTTCCCGCTCACAAGATCGGTACCCATATATGGACACTGATAGTCTTTTAGTAAGGCTTCTATGTTCTCTTTATTCATTCCCTTAGTCCTTTTTGTGGTTTTAATATACAATACACACTATGTGTTGAGGTCTTATTATAACCTCATAACAATTAATTTATAGGCAAATTATCAAATTTCAATGAGAAGAATAATAGTAACAAGTGCACTGCCCTATGCGAATGGTTCTATACATTTAGGTCACCTTGTTGAGTACTTGCAAACAGATATTTGGGTGAGAAGTCAGAAGATGGCTGGAAATGATTGTGTCTATATCTGTGCTGATGATTCTCATGGGACACCTATTATGCTTAAAGCTAAGGAACTTGGAATCACTCCAGAGACGTTAATCAAAAATACTTACGAGGAACATGTAAAAGATTTTAAAGATTTTCAAATTGAATTTGATAATTTTCATACAACACACTCTGATGAAAATAGAGAGATTTCAGAAAAGATTTATCTTGCGTTGAAAGATAAAGGAGACATAGCCAGTAAAGAAATTGAACAGTATTACGATGATGAAGCTAAAATGTTTCTTCCGGATAGATTTATTAAAGGCGAATGCCCTAAGTGTGGAGCAAAAGATCAATATGGTGATTCTTGTGAAGAATGTGGAGCAACATATTCATCATCTGAAATTAAGAATCCGATCTCTACAGTAAGTAATACCAAACCTATTACTAAAGCTACTGAGCATGTATTTTTTAAGCTCAGTTCATATCAAGATTTTCTTAAAAAATGGATGGGCGAAAACAATATTCAAAAAGAAATAAAAAATAAACTTAGTGAATGGTTATCAGGAGAATTAGTTGATTGGGATATAACCAGAGACAAACCATATTTTGGATTTGAGATACCAGGACTTAAAGATAAATTCTTTTATGTATGGCTTGATGCGCCAATTGGGTATATTGCATCACATAAAAATTACTGTGATAAAAATAATCAAAACTATTTAGATGATTGGTCTGAAGGTTCTAAAACTGAACTGTATCATTTCATTGGAAAAGATATTGCATATTTCCATGGTTTATTTTGGCCAGCAATGTTGGAAGGTGCTGGTTTTAGAAAACCTGATGGAGTTTTCTGTCACGGGTTTTTAACTATCGACGGTGAGAAAATGTCAAAATCACGTGGTACCTTTTTTAATGCCCGCACTTACCTCAACCACTTACAGCCAGATTATTTAAGATATTATTTCTCAAGTCGTCTTACGAATAAAATTGAAGATATTGATTTGAATTTTGATGACTTTATGGCGCGTGTTAATTCTGATCTTGTAGGGAAAATTATTAATATTGGTAGTCGATGTGCAAAGTTTATTAATAAAGACTTTGGAAATGAACTTTCTAAAACTGTAGATAATAAAAATCTAATAGAGTCTGCCTTATCTAAAAAGGCTGAGATTATAGATAACTATGAGGCAAGAAACTATGCAGCTAACATGCGAATTATTTCTTCTATTAGTGATGAAGTAAATAAATATTTAGATGAAGAAAAACCATGGATTAAAATCAAGGATGAATCAACCAAGGAACAAGTCCAAAACATTTGTTCTGATGGAGTGAATGTTTTTAAAATTATTATAGGATATTTGAAACCTGTACTACCCGAAATAGCAGCTAAAGTTGAAGCTATTTTAGACAGCAAACCAATCACTTGGAATAATATAGGCAATTGCTTAGAGGGGCATAAAATTAATGCATTTGAACCATTAATCACTAGAATTAATAAAGAGAGTATTGAAAAAATGAAAGATGAAAATAAAGTAGAAGACGTAATAGAAAAAGAAGGTGATAAAATTACCATTGATGATTTTATTAAAGTTGATTTGCGTGTTGCAAAGGTCATTAATGCGAAAGAACTTGAAGACTCAAGAAAACTTCTTGAACTTGAAGTTGACCTAGGTGATGAAACTAGAACTATTTTTGCAGGCATTAAAAAATCTTATACTCCAGAACAGCTGATTGGGAAATTGGTTGTGGTCATTGCTAATCTTAAACCTAGAAAAATGAAATTTGGTGTATCAAATGGAATGGTACTAGCAACACAACATGACGGTGATATTATAATTCTACAGCCCGAAAAAGATGTTGCTCCAGGCTCTAAGATTTCATAGATGAATGATAAAGAATTAGTTAATCAAATCATTGAGGTATTACCTCAGTTACAATGCAAAAAATGTGAATATCCTGACTGCAAAAGTTACGCGCAATCTATAATCGATAAAAAAGAAAAAACCGATAAATGTGAACCAGGTGGTCCACAAACACAAAATCATATTAAAGCCTTACTGCATAATCAGGATTATCGTCCAAATGAACAAACAAAGGTGCATGAAATTGCTGATATCGTACGTGAAGAATGTATCGGCTGTACAATTTGTATTAAGGTATGTCCTGTTGATGCAATTGTTGGTGCTAGGCATATGATACATAAAGTATTAGAAGATCAATGTAATGGTTGTGAACTCTGTATAGACGAGTGTCCGGTAAATTGCATGTCGATGATAAAAGCTGATCAAAAAAATTGGGTATGGCCATCAAAACAATCAGAAGATTCTAAAAATAACTACTACCAAAGATTAGATAGATTAGACCGTATCAAAAAGGATAAGGAAGAAAATAGAAAAAAAGTTTTAGAAGATAGTGAAATGCAAGAATATATTAAATACGCCTTAGAAACTGAATCTAAAAAAAATAAAAATATCAAAAAGTATGAATAAAGATAAAATTGTAAAAGTCTTTGAGATACTCAGAAATCAAGATCCTGAACCGGTAACTGAATTAACATTTAAAAGTCATTTCCAATTACTCATAGCTGTTGTTCTCTCCGCTCAAGCTACAGATAAAAGTGTTAATGCTGCAACAAAAAAACTTTTCAAAGATGCTCCTTCGCCTGAGAAATTATTTAAACTAGGAGTTAATAAACTAAAAACATATATCAAAACTATCGGGCTTTATAATGCGAAGGCCGTTAATGTCATTGCAACATCAGAAATTATTTGGAAACAGTATAAAAATAAAATACCCCAAACAAGAGAAGAATTAATGAAGCTTCCTGGTGTTGGTAGAAAAACTGCAAATGTTGTTTTGAATAATGCTTTTGGACAGCACACTATTGGAGTAGATACACATGTCTTTAGAGTTTCTAACCGATTAGGTCTTGCTCCTGGGAAGACGGTTGAGATTGTTGAAAAAAAATTAATTAAGAATATTCCTGACGAATTTAAAAAACATGCACATCACTGGTTGATTATACTTGGGCGCTACACTTGTATTGCACGAAAACCCAAATGTTATGATTGTAAGATAGAAAAATTCTGTCCATTTAAATCCAAAACAAAAAGAGACTAGCTAATTAGTTATGAGAATCAGAAATAGTAATTTAAAGTGATTACCTATTTTCATATTTTTAGAAGTAACGTAAGCATACATTATAGTAAACTATGATTTATTTTTGATACTTTTCCAGATTTCTATCATTTCTGATGGCTCAGCATATTTGATATTTCTTTTTTTCATTTCATTTTTTATTTTATCTAGCCTGTTTTTGAACTTATCATTTGCAGATTTATTTAAATCATCCATATCGATATTTAAATGTCTAGATAAGGATATTAATGAAAAAAATAAATCACCAAATTCTTCGATGATGTGTTCTTGATCATTGCTATCAATAGCTTCATCTAACTCATCGGTCTCTTCACGAATCTTGTCAATGATTTTATCAATCTCAATCCAATCAAGCCCTATTGCTTTTGCTTCAAGTTGAAGCTTAATCGATTCTTCAAGTAGATTTTTTGACTTCATCTCCAAAATTATATAGTAATATAGCCAAATGAGTAGTTCTAGACAATCAATGTTAACATCATGGCTAGCTTCAAATAGTTTTGATAAGGATTCTATTTCTGTACTATCTGCTGATGCAAGCTTCAGACAATACTATCGAGCTACTAAAAGTAATATATCCTATGCTGTAATGGATTGCCCTCCGGAAAAAGAGAATCTTGAAAGCTTTTTATTGATAACTGAAAAGCTTAAAAATGCAAAACTTAATGTGCCAGAAATATTTGAAGTAGATAGAGAAAAAGGATTTCTCATTATGACTGACCTTGGTGATAATTTATATTCTAAAAAACTCAATGATGAAACTGTATATTGTTTGTACACAGATGCATTAGAGGCAATTGTAAAGATGCAAACTAAAGTTGATTGTTCGGAATTAGACGATTTTGATAAATATTATGAAGAAGAAAATAATTTATTTACTGACTGGTTCTTGAAGAAAAATCTTAAGACTGAATTAGATGCAGCTTTAGAAAAGGAGATCACTTTAGAATTTAATAAGATTAATTCGATTATAAAATCGATTCCAAAAACATTTGTTCACAGAGATTATCATTCAAGGAATTTACTAATAACGGATACAAATAATCCTGGTATTATTGATTATCAAGATGCTGTAATTGGACCTGTTACATATGATTTAGTGTCACTACTTAAAGACTGTTATGTCAGCTGGAATGATGGTTTGATTGAAGATATGTTGGAGAGTTTTTTTAATAGAATGAAATCAAGTATGATAAATAATATTTCGGATTTCAGATACTGGTTTGAAATAACTGGATTGCAAAGACATATTAAAGCTATTGGAATATTTTCTAGATTGAATTACCGTGATAATAAAAATAGCTACTTAAAGGATATACCTAGAACATATACTTATATTAAGAAAGTGCTTAATAAATATGAAGAGTTATCAGGACTAAATAAAATTTTTAGTGACTTAGAAGTTAGTAATAAGATTAATACATGAAAGCGATAATTTTATCCTCTGGTAAAGGCAAAAGAATGATGCCGCTTACTAAAGACATGCCTAAACCTATGTTAGAAATACATGGTGAAACACTGCTTTTAAATAAAATAAAAATGTTAGAAAAGATATCTATTGATAGCATCTTTGTAAATGTTGCTTACAAAAAAGAAATTATAAAACAATACATAACGAGTCTTGATCAAGACATTAATATCATAGATGAAGGAAATGAGCCTCTGGGTACAGCTTCGGGCATTAGAAATATTGCTCATAATTTTAATGATGAATCATTTATTGTTATCAACAGTGATGTCATAACTGATTTTAATCTCATCACACTTAAAGATTTAGACCTAGGAAATAAATTAGGTCATATTGTATTAGTTAAAACTCCTGATTATTTAGATGGTGATTTTGAAATTGAAAATAATTGTATTGTTAAAGGTATAAAATATACTTTCACAGGTATTGGTAAATATCGCACAGATCTTTTTAAAAAATATAACAGTCAGAACTTAGGCGATATCTTAAGAGCAGAAAAAAATATAGGATTTACTGTTTATAACGGTCATTGGATGGATATAGGAACGCCTGAGCGTCTAGAAAAAGTCAGGCAACTAACACAAGGCTCCAAGTAATTAAGAAAGCACCTACCACTCTTCTGTAAGCTATCGGATAATTGTAAGAGAGTTTCTCAAATAAAACAAAAATTGTTAAAACAATTACCCAAAGTATATTCATCACACCTAATGCAAAAAGGGTAAGCATCAATGCCCAACAGCATCCCACACAATAAAAACCATGTTTGTATCCAACAATAAATGCGCCTAGTTTACCGTCTTGCCAGTTATTTGTTAGAAAGCTCAATGGTGACTGACAGACGTTTAAGCATGCATCTTTATATGGTGTAAATTGATAAATACCTGCCATCATCAAAACTAATGCAGCCAAATAAGCATGCATCGGTTCCATCATCATATTAAGATAGCCATTGGTATGAAGAAAATATTGGGGAAATGTTATAAATAAACTAAATAAAACCCAACTCGATAAGTAACCTGATAGAAGAATCATTGGAGATGCTGATTCCTGACCTTGCAGTTTCTTGCGCGCATTAAGCGTTGTATATAATAACAACATTGGAAGGATTGATGGTGTCATCATAGCTATCATCATCACAGCCCACATCATAAATAATAAAAAGAAGTCACTGAAAACCCACATATTACCCATTGGAGGCATCCAAGTTAA
>Ga0255773_10000087_pt1 | contig 90821 bp, 75 predicted proteins | sample 011ome_17_FD_179971 | JGI IMG/M metagenome (GOLD analysis project Ga0255773, IMG submission 179971) | Coastal salt marsh microbial communities from the Groves Creek Marsh, Skidaway Island, Georgia - 011502XT metaG (version 2) | ecosystem: Environmental > Aquatic > Marine > Intertidal zone >... | reverse complement strand
TTACAATCATTTATCAAAGCGTTAACGATCTGAGGATACAAAGATATAAACACCGCTTTTTTGAATTCATCTAAAGTTTGATTTTTGTTTACAAAGAGCAAATCCTGAACACCGTTTGTACTAAATAAAATTGAACCAATTAAATTATGTAAGGTTAGAAATTTATTTTCAGTCAGTGAACTGTGATTGAAATAAATGACATTTGTATCATCTGTTTCTTTTTTTACCACTTCTGTTAAAAGCTTATCTATTATTTCTTTTTGGTCTTTTTCGTATTTTGTTATTTTTTCTGGTACTGGTACTGGTACTTCTGCTGGTGCTACTACTGCTGGATCTGCTGGTGGTTGTGCTGCTGGATCTGGTTGTGCTGCTGGTGCTTCTGCTGCTGGTGCTACTGCTGCTGCTGGTGCTGATGCTGCTAATTGTGATGCTAGTATTGAATCGGTATTTCTCGAAATAATATCATTTAATGCTTTACGTATATTAGAGAGTCTGAATTTTAAATCAGGACTTTTCACGATTATTTTTTCGAATTGTGGTATTTTTTTTTCAATTTCGTTAGTTAATTTTGATAGTGATTGTGATTTTTCTGTTGTAAAATCTGTATAGGATAATTCTGAATATTTTTCTAGTTCATTTTTTTTATTAAACAAAGAGGTTATATTTTTACTTATATTATCTCCAGTCGTAGTAAAATATTCCAACGGTAATATATCCTGTATAATTATTTTTATTTCATTAAAAACATTATTATTTATAACATCACTTCCATCATTATGATTAGGATCATTTTCAATTTCTGTAACTTCTAAGTCATTTTCTACAGGTACAGGTACTACGTCGTCATCAGATCCTTCTCCTCCTCCTCCTGTTGTTTTTACGATGGGTTCAATAGTGGATTTAATAAATGTTACCTTTTTTATTATTTCTTCAGTTTTTTGGGATTTTTTGGGTTTTGGATTTGTGCATTTTTCAATATAAAGGGTTTTAGTTTTAACATATTTATCTATTAAATCTGTAAACAAGTTTATGAAGTTTTTTTGAGTTTCTTTTGCTTCATTAGATAATTTGTAATGTGTCATTTGAAGGCTTGTAAAGTAAAAACCATTTTTTTTTTCTTTGAAATTAGATGTAAAGGATGATATAGGTGCGAACATTTTAGGATAATAATTGGCGAAAAAAGAGGCTTTAAACTCTGCTTTAGTTGAAACATTTTCATCTCTTTTGATTTCATCAAAAGGTTCTTGTGTCATTTTGAGTAAATCATTGATTGAAATTGTTACATCTTCAGATGTTTTATTTTTTTTGAAAAGTTTAATCATGATATTATATGTTGAATAGAAATAATCACCACCACCACTATGTTTTTTAAATTTTTGCTTTTTCATCTGACCGCCGCCCATGCTCATGAACACATTTCCATGTGTTTTTTGGTTGTATTCTACTGGTTTGTTTGATGTTTCTGCATTGGCTGCTTCAGTTGCTGCAAGTGCATCTGCATTGGTTGCACTGGTTGCACTGGTTACTGTATTGGCTGCTTCAAGTTCTGCAAGTTTTTCATCACATTCTTTTTTGGCTGCAAGTGCTTCTTCAGCCGTGTTTTTGGCTGCTGTAAGTTCTGTCTCTTTGGCTGCAAGTGCTTCATTTTTGGCTGCTGTAAGTTCTGTCTCTTTGGCTGCAAGTGCATCTGCATTGGCTTCATTGGCTGCTTGAAGTGCTTCATTGGCTGCTTCAGCTTCTGCTTTGGCTACAAGTGCTTCTTCAGCTGCTTCATTGGCTTTTGTAAGTTCTTCATCTTTGGCTGCATTGGCTGCTTCAGCTGCTTCATTGGCTTTTGTAAGTTCTGTCTCTTTGGCTGCAAGTTGTTCATTACAATTCTCTGCTTCTGTTTTATATTCTTGAATTTTTGCTTCATTTTCTTTTACTTGTTTTTCCAAATCTGTTTTGGATGTTTGAAGTTGATTTTCAGAATCTTTTAATGATATGCTTTGTTCAGTATTTAAGGCATCTATGTTTCGTTTCAATTCCTCGATAGTTTCCAACTGTGTTTCTAGTGTTTTCTTCATTTCAACATTAGCTACTTCTTGCTCATTGTTTTTGGCTCTTATTGCATCTAATTCTGCTTGTTTTGTTTTTCGTAGTTCTTCTAATTCTTCTTTCAGTTCGGATATCTCACCATCCTTTTCTATTCCTAATGTTTTTAATTTTTGATTAATTTTATTTATTTTTTCTAATTCACTACTGTTTTCTTTTATTTGTAATTGTAATTTTATATTTTCAGCTTTAAGTTTATTGGCTTTTTCAAGTTCTTCATCTTTGGCTGCATTGGCTTCTGTAAGTGCTTTATCATTGGCTTTTTTAAGTTCTGCTAAAGCTACTGCTTCTTTTTGTTGAGCTGCTGTAAGTTCATTAACTTTTACATTGGCTGCCTTAAGATCAGCTTCAAGTTGTTTTACATCTTCTTGTTTAAACTTATCAAGATTTTTTTTAATGTATTCATCAATCAAATCCGTAAAAATTTTAATGAAGTCTTTTTCTTCTGGATCTTGATATACTTTATAATGAGTCATTTTCAAATTTGTAAAATAAAAGTTGTTCTTTTGTTCGAAATTTTCATTTATTGACGAGATAGGTCCAAATATTTTTGGATAGTTGTCAGAAAAGAATTTAGCGGTAAGTTCAGATTTTGATGAAACATCGATTCTGTCAAAAATGCTTATAGCAAATTCCAATAACTGTTTAAGTTTTATGTCTTTTTTTGAATTATCTCGTACATCAATCATTAAGATAGAATAATTATCAAAATTTGAATCGATATAATATTCAGAACCACCTTTAAATGGATTGACTTTACTAGACCACTTATTAACAAGAGTTTTTCTATTACCACCTAAAAATGGATTAACCTCTGGATTCCATGATGGTACTTTCTCTTCTTGTGCTGGTGCTCCTGCTGCTGGTTCTGGTACTGGTGCTACTGGTACTACTGCTGGTACCGATTGTGTGATTCCTTTTGTTCCTGAGAGTTCTAATGCTGGTTCTGGTGTTACTGGTACTACTGTTTGTGCTGCTAGGGTGGAGGGGTCTTCTGTTTTTTCATTATTATCCAATCCATATATTGTCTCAAACAAATTATTTATAAAAAAATTTGGTTTAGCATTATTACAAGGAGGCTTTCTTTTATTATCCTCTTTTATATTATCATTATTACATGCTATGATACTCACCACAAATGTACATAAGTTGTCTTCTTTTTTGTCCTCATTTTCAGACAATATATGTTTAAATTCGGTTGATTCTTCTTTAGTTTTTAATAAATCCTTTAATGCATTGATGATGGGTGTCAAAGTGTTTGTTAGTATATTACATAGTTCAGTTTGATTTTGATTTTCTTCTTCATCATTTTCTTTATTTTCAAAATCATTTTCTGTAAATTTTACTTGAGATTCAAAATATTCGTTGTAGTCTGTTTTTAATTGTTCGAAATTAGTAATATTTTCATGGTATTTTTTATCAATATTTTTTAGCTCTTTTTGTATGGATTCGATTAGTTTTTTATATTTCTCGACCGGAACTTTTTTATCATCTGGTTTATCATCTTTGTTTGGATAACAAATAAGAAGAGGACAAGGTGTTCCTTTTGGACGTGATTGCATGTTTTGTGTTGATTGTATTTTTGGTGGTGTATCTGTTTGTGATTGCATGTTTTGTGTTGATTGTATGTTAAGTGGTGTATCTGTTGTTTCTTTTTCTGCTTTTTTCTTTTTATCGGAAGGTGCTAATAAGGTGAGGTTTAAAGGGGTTTTGTTTCTTAAACTGTTAGCATAATACACGGCTAATAGGACTACAACGCTAATTATTATAGCCAGAATCATTTTTATATATTTATTATGTTTACTTTACAAAAATAAAAAATTTAAAAGATAATTATAATGGAAGAAGAATATATCTTATTTTCAATCAAGCAATTGACCTTTGAGAATAAACAAGCATATATGCGTTCTTCATATGATGTTGTTTGTTCTCTTGTGTGATCGAAACAGATGATTCGTCATCTACCTTTTTCCATTGGGTTACATCACTTTCGTTTGTAAGTGTACTGTTACTATTCGTATCCTTTAAAACAGCATAATAATGTCCACCATGTATGCGTCCTATATGGCATCCTACAGAGATGAGTTCATATTGCAAGCTCTTTGATGTAAACCTCGAATTGATCACAAAAGGACTCATATTTAATACATTGGGAATCTCTATATGGGTAGAATCCTTTACAAAGCTAAATCCGTTTGGGCTATTACTTTCAATCATGTTAAATCTCTTCAAAAAAATCACAAAAGTATTTGCAAGATTCCAGAATGAGATTATTCTTTTACTTTCATGTTTTTCTTTACAAGAGTCACAAGTCCACTCAATAACATGGTCCTGTTCATTACCCTTGTCTATTTTCTTATTAAAATAGATGGGATTTATATACGATTCAATGCATTGATATAAATTGTTTTTTCCATGGATGTCCAATTGTAAATGATTGTGTAGTTCATAGTTGGTCCAAAGTTTTCCACAGTTGCACTTAATTTGAGAAATAACCATAGAATTCATCTCTTTACATACGAAGGAGTACTTACTCTTCATGTATTCTTTTTTCATATTTTTCTCGCAAAGATTGCTTAATTTGATCATATTGTTACTCATGCTTTTTCTTGTGACGATTTGAATGATGTCATGTGTAGAATGTTTGACTGGATCGTATTGTACTTTCGAAGCGTTATGAAGCATATCGAACATACACATCATAAACTCACAAAGATCGTTCTGTTGAAAAAGTTCCATAATGGTTATTTTATGATTCATATAGGTAATCACATTCTTCAAAGATTGCTTGGCTTTTACATTTGATTCATTTTTTAGATTTCCTATGAGCTTTTTAAAAAGTAGAATACCAATATCATCACTGTCACAAACACATATTTCATGCAACAAAGAGTTGCTTCTGAACAAACATTGTAAAGCTGTGTTTAGATAACAAGTATTCCCCAAATTTTCCAATATAAAGTTCATTGTAAAGGATATTGTACTCACTCACAATTATTTGTTTATGAACATGTGAAGTAAAAATTTTCAACTTTTATTTATCCGATAAAATAAACATATATTAAAAAAAAATGGTATTGTTTACATTTCAAGGAATAATTTATGTTATATCAGGTAATTTGGAAGCGAGATTGAACAATATCATCAATATCTTGTTAGTTTCTCAGATTTATAAAACAGATTTCAGAATAATTTGGAGAAAAACAAAATCCTTTAAGTTAGATTTAGTGGATATATATCACGATGAACGATTCAAGGGTAAATTGATTGAAGACAAAGATGTTCAAGAATGTATGAAAACTGATTCATATTATTACAATCCTAAAATGTCAATAGGATATATTCTTACAAATACGATATCAGTTGAAAGAAAAACACAAATTACAAAATATGAAAATGTGGAGATTAAAGACTTTAAATGGCTTGTGGTGGATAATCTAAATGGAAAAAGAATCAGTATGATTCCAACCGTTTTAGTAAAACAAAAAGAACATGCTAAATCCATCGTGAACTTGTATGATTCATTAAAAATAAATTCGATGATCGATGGATATGTGAATATGTTCATGAAATATAACAATAAAGATCTATATTGTGTATACATTCATTTAGAAGATCATAAAGAAGAGTACAATGAATTGATAAAAGAAATAATGAAAGTTTATGGAAATGACAAGAAACCTATTCGTATTTTTTTGGTTTATAACTTTGAAAACATTGATGTACAAAAGGCTAAATCTTGGACAGACGAAATGAATCAAGGATTTGGTGAGGATAATATTGTAACTTTGAAAATAAACGATCAAAACGAGACCCTTGCTAATATTATTAACTTTCTATGTATGAGAAAAATGAAAGAGATTTACTGTATTAGTCGATTAAATGAATATTTACATGAACTACATCAAAGTGCTAATATTAAAATTACCATTAAAAAATCAAAACAATCAATGTAAAATCAAAGATCTTCATAAGAGGTAATAAGTTTCGTAAAAATAAATAAAGACGCTAATGCATACATGCTATTATGATCTAATTTGATAATAGGGTATATTATAAAAGACACCATTAATGGGATAAATCCGATAAAATGTTTGTTATCTTCAAAATATCTTTTGTATAAATGCAAATAATCGTATTTATCTATTAATACATCAACAAACGAAATGGGATAATATAGGAACAATTGAAAAATAGTGAGTAAAAATATTTGAAATAGCACATTTTTGGAAATCAATAAAATAGACAATCCTAACATCATTTCAGAAAAAAACATAATATACGCAGGAGAATCATGGTAATAGATCCTCATCGAGTCATTTTTTTTTGAGTATGGTATTATCGATATAAAGGTGGTGATACATGTATGTATTATAGTAAAGATGGTACCCCATTGAATAAGAGCCGTATTCATATTGATTAAATTATTATTTCCAGAGATTATTTTTAAAATGAATGATTATTTTTGAAATGTTGTAGACATTTTTTTTTAGAATATTATAATAGAATTTTAAATTTAAAAGATGCTTTATAATGCAAAATCTCATCATTATTACGGTGCAACTTTCGTGAAAGATCTTTATACGATATACAATATGGAATCAAAAAAAACTCTTGTGAAAAAAACAGACACAGATACGACCTATGTTATATTCAAAGGAACATCGCGAAGACAAGAATGGAAACACAACTTGAACATAAAGTTAAATGATAATCATATCCATACAGGATTTAATGAATATGCACAAGAATGCAAATCTGAGATTGATTTAGTTGATATATTAACCAAATCAAAGGATACGTGCATTTATATGTGTTCGCATTCGTTGGGTGCAAGCGCATGTTTGATTTTATTGCACGACGTATTCAAATTACATAATGACATACTAAGTGATCTGAAAATGTTGGATGTCGTGTTGTACGGATGTCCAAAAACAGGCGATAGTTTATTTATTAAAGAATTAGAGAAAATGCTAAACCTACATAAAAACATTCATATTTATCGATATGTTTTACAAAATGACATTGTTACAAATTATCCTTTTTCAAAAGAGTATGAACACATAGGGAATGCTATTACTTTAGAAGACGAAGAGACATCTATTTATGATGCACATTTCATAGATACTTATATTTCCAACTTAAAAAAACAAAATGTTGATACAAGTTAAAATGCTACAAATTGAAACCAAACTAGATTTCATTAAGTATACAATACTTAATTTGGGATTTCAAGTGTTTATTACGCTTATAACTTCTGTTAAAAATAAAGACACAAAGGTGAATAACAAATGGGTTCTACTATTGGCGTCCTTTGGACTTTTACTTATAATTAGCTTAATGAAATGGTTACCTTTTTTTGTTCGTTTTGGTTTGCTCATAACCTTTTCATATATCAACGGTTTGGTGTTATCTGGAATAGTCAAACATATACCCAAAGAGGAAGTTAATAAAATCATACAACAAACCTTTGTCATGTTTGTATCATTGTTTATGGTAGGTTGGTATATGCATTATAAAGGAGTAAAAGACGTGTCTGCATTAAATTATGCTATAACTTCATTGTCATTTGTATTTATTGGATTGGTTGTATACCATATGTTTGTAGATACTTCAAGGAATTTTAGGAAACTTACAAGGACAGTGTTGATTATTATATCGAGTTTATATATAGTTTATGACACATATTATAACTTTTCTAATGAAATATCAGATGATATTGTAACATCAACTTTAAACTATTATTTAGATGTATATAACATAATGAGTTCACTTTTTTCAGAAGTTATTGAAAACGAATTGTTGTAATTTGTATATAACTAATTTATAGTAGAAAGGTGAATTAGATATTCGTAGTACAAAAAAAATGATACAAAACAATGACACTATTTAACGATAAGTTGTATTATATCACACTAATATTATTTTGTTTAAAAAAATGATTAATGAAACCAATTGGTAATGAATTGATTGTTTTGGTTTTTAGCTTCTAACTTTTTCAATATAGGTTGAAAGAGGATATTTTCAACTTCAATCATTCTAAGCGTATTTATTTTTTCTTGAACTTTTTTCACATTGCCTTTTTTATCTGTCATAAGCGTTTTTTCTTTTCTTTTAAAAAACTCTGTATCGTTTTTGTATCGATATCCTTTGATGTCTTCAAGAACAAGAGCTAATAATTGGGAAATGGGTTTCATTAACTGATTGGATATGTAAAACTTGTAATCTGGTTCTAATTTTTTATCAATAATATAGGATGGATGTTCTATTCTGTTACCTTGAAGAGCGTTTTTTTCTTTAGTGGTGATATATACGAAAGGAATACGATCATTGACTTGAGGTTTAGAGCCAGGATCTCTTTCACCCATACGATCTGCAAGAACTTTGTGTGCGATTTTCGTAGGATCTTTGTAAATAGCTTTTAATGTTTTTGTAATCACAAGATTTTCCAAGGGAAATTGACCATTTACCAATTGTTTAAGAGAACGATTGATAAAGTCGATTGCTTTTTGTACATTTCTTTCATTCAATATAATGTCTATAATACCACCATAAATGATCTTGACAATATTCGCATTATCTCGTCTTTTGAGAACAATCCCCATAGATTTTTGTTTAAACTTAGTAACATCAAATTCGTAAAGATTGCCAACATATTTTTTCTTGCTAAGAATGATAAAAGGATAAAAAGTTTTTTCGTATTCCAGTTCATGTGGAGCTTTGAGATGCGCTTTCTTGAACTCTTTGCTTGCTTTTACCGAGAGTTCGATTGATTTTTTAAGAGCTTCTTGACCAGTCAGTCCTTCTTTTTCGTTAAGACGAAAATTTACAAAGATACTGTCCGTATCTCCGTAGATTACTTTGGTGTCATAATTATCTTCCATGAATTTCTTTGCAGTTAAAATCAAATTTCTCCCGGTAGCTGTTGTAGATGCTGCAAGTTCTTTCATATAAATAGGACTTGTACGAGCACCTACTTGACCATACAAACTGTTTGCAGTAACCTTATAAGCCAGCTGTAAACCATCCAAAACCGCTTTTGTGAAATCGTTATGGGCATCTTCGATGCGAATGATATCATCTTTGTCAAATACAAGATTTTCACCATTGCACAAAAGTTCGAATGTATTCTCTTCCTCTGCCGGGAGTTCAAAACCAATATAAGTATCATTATCGATTGTAGTGATTTTTTTCTCTGTGATTCTTTTTCTTGTAGCTTTTCTTTGTTTTAGAAGTTTTTGTAAAATTCTAGGAAGAATTCCTTTTTCGTTGTTTTTAAACTGAGCAAAACGACATGTCTTTTCACTTATTTTGTTTTTTTTATCACCAATACCTTCAAAAACATCATAAATTATATCGACATATTCGATACCATTTAAATTGTTATATTTTTCATCAAGAACGATACTGTCATGTGAAATATTTTCCGATATCATACTAGAAGGATAAAGAGACGCATAATCCATAACCGAAATGGGTTCATTGATATATACACCAGGATCTGGAGTAAGAACGATAGCGCCTTCGTAACCATCGTCGTTCATACACTCTTCTAATGGTTTGTTAAGAACTGGAATGATGATATTGTCTTCTCTACATTGTTTAGAAACGAGACTAAAAATCTTCACCCCTTGTCCTCTCATAAAGATGTAAGAGAGTGGAACGCAGCAAACATTGGACATACCAATATTATTAGCAACTATTTCAAGCTTGATGATGATGAGGTTACAGAGAGCGCTATCTTGAGCACAATACTTAGCAATCTTAGCTCGATCTGCGCTTGTTCCTTTTTGGCATTGGAAAATTTCGTTAGGAGTGACGTCATCTTTTGCTAAGCCCCATGTAATAGGGGGATCTTTTTGTAGTTGTTCTTGTGAGAACGGTTTGATCACTTTGATTTGTTTTTTGTCGTAAACAATTTCTTGCACATAATATTTATCATTGATTGAGTCTTCTTTCGATTTTAATTTGATGTACGAATTTGGATAAATACCACCAATAGAGTCAAGTTCCAGAGTATTAGAATCGATAATTTTTGTGACTTTTCCTTGAATAAAATGAGTAGCAACATTATCAAGTTTGTAACTGTCTAGGTTGTGATCTCTTTGAACAACTTTCATAAGATCAACAACAACCCGACCTTCCATATCGATAACATACATGAAATTATCTCCGAGTGCAGAGGATGACAGCGTTTTGGTTTGAAGTTCGCATTTTTTGTTTTTATAGCGTCCAAGTTTTGAAAAATCATTGACACATCTTAACTCTTGTGCACGCTCGTATATGTATTTCATATCGAAACCTATAATGTTATAGCCTGTTATAATATCTGGGTCGTGATTTTGAATAAGCGTTGTCCATTCAAGCAGAACATCTCGCTCTGTTTTACAACGAACTATCTTATTAATTCCTTCAATATCATCACAAGTGTCTAAAGTGATAACGTGTTTATAATAGCAATCCGTTTTACCATAATGATGAAAGGTAGTTGATATTTGGATAACCTCGTCACCTTCAACATCTGGAAAATATTTTGTGAGAAAAGTGTTTAATTGTACAAAAACAGAATCCTGTATTGTTTCATCGTCATCATTTTTTTTATTATTGTATTGGTTAAATCTGTTTTTGAAAATTTCAATAGGATCATATGAATTATTTTCAGAATAACGTGTAGACAAATTTGTTTTCAATTTGACTTTATTATTTAGAATATTAAAAAGATCTTCCGCATGAACTCGTAACATGTTGTTGTCTACCGGACTGTTGTTCTTTTTGAAAATTATGTTACTGAAGTGTTCTTTGTATTCATGAATATCTTGATCACAGAATAAGAACAAAAGCGCATTATATATTTTATCAATTATTCTTGAAGGAGTCATATTTGTTTCATTGGAAATCTTTTGAAAATATTGAATAAATTCGCTGGTAACTTTTTCGTAACATTTTATGGCGAGTGGAAAATCACCATGGCTACTGGTGCACTCAATATCAAAACTCGCTATTTTAAGAGGAGCTATGTATTCTTTGTGTGCGAGACTTTCAACGTGTTTCCATTGAATAAGGATATCTTTTACACAGCTTGTGCGAAGTATATTAATGTTATTTGAACATTTATTTTTAGGCAATCGTATCCATCCACTTGGATTTATGTTTTTATGATGTAAAAAACGAATGAATGGTTCAATATTAGATTCGTAAATATTAAATTTACAGAAGGATGTCGTTTTTACAATTTTTGCACATGATTTCATACACATCATGCTTTTACATTGTATTTGAATAAAGTCGAAATATTGGTTGTTTGTAAACCCCCACATTTCTTTTTTCGACACAACATTCAAGCCTATAAAATCTTCAAGTAAAAATTGTGATAATGAAGAGGTAATATGTTTTTGTAATTTTTTCATAATAACAGAAGATACTTGTTGTTTTTTCGGTCGAATGAAAAAGTAAGGTTGAAAATCAGTGATGGTAACGGAAACGGATGAGCCTTGTTCATCGATACCAAAAGCTTTTATAATATATGATCGACTATTTTTGAAATCGAATTGTTTGTCGTTATTGTCGTCGTCACTGTCATCGTCACTGTCTAAACTTTTATTAGAAGTAACGACTATATCAGTGGCTCTCCAATCTAATACTTGTAAATCTATATTTTGAAGCATTATATGTAATTAGATAGTTGTTAATGATTATCTTAAAGTATAATCAATTTTTTATATATTAAATTAAGTAGAACACCAATAGACATGAATATCACAGATTCTGTAATATTTACGATAATACTGTTATTTATAATTTTTTACATTCAAAGTTACAATTTTGAAGTAGAATATGTAATTTCAGATGTAGATGGTAGGCGTTACTTAGTAAAAAGTTTACCAGACAAAAAGAAAGCAGCGGACATGCTTGCCAAACTTAACAAAAAGTTACAAGAATTGATCATAGAAATGACCAAATCTTATCCAAAAGACAAGGATGTACAAAGATTGAAGGATAACTACAATCCTGAAAATTTAAGCGAAGGAACAGATGAATCGAACTACACGTCTTATTCTGTAAATAAAGGTGAGCAGATTGTATTTTGTTTACGATCAAGGGATGGTAAAAACAATTTAGTCCCGTTTAATGTGTTAACGTATGTAGCGGTCCATGAATTATCGCATCTAATGACGAAAGAAATCGGACATCCTCCTGAGTTTTGGGCAAACTTTAAAAGATTGTTGACGATGGCTGTAGAGAAGGGAATATATAAAAAAACAGATTATTCGTCTAATCCTGTTAAATACTGTGGTTTGACTATAAAATCATCAGTTGTATAGCGCAGCAGCATTATAAGTGTAAAAAATGTTTTAAGAATATGATCACTACCATTAGGTGATATGTTCTTAATGTCAAACACATATTTATCGTGTATGTAGATTGACATTATATTCAAATTTTATTTTAATTGTGTCGTTTATTCGATTTTTACTGGTTATACATTATAAAGGTATTATATATATTTATAATTATAAATTATAAAGAGAACTTATGAAGAACATAGATTGTGAATTATTTAATGATTCAGATGAGCGTATTTTTTCGGTAAATCGGTTGAAACCAAATGGTGATATAGATTTGTATGTATTTTCAAGGGATATAAGTGATTTGAAAGCGAAGGATTTCATGAAGGATCAGATCTCTAATGTATTTTTTATAGAAAAAGCGATCTATCAGGATGATACAATATATAATTTTAAATTCAAAATATCGTCAATAATGGAAGAGACAGTTGAGTCGGTTTTTCTATTTCAAGAGAAGGAGGTAAACAAACAGAACAAAGAGTTTATTATTCACAATTTTTTACGAAGTTGTTTTAGGAAAGGTACATTTATGACAACAAGTCGTTTCAATCGTTTATTGAATATGTATTTTGTTGAGGGAGTCACAAATATATCTTTTAGAACTGATGCAGATATCATTCGTTACGATCAAGCAAGAGAGTTGTTAACGAAAAAAAAATCAAAGGTTTTAAAAAATGTTAAAAAATATTATCATCCGGTCTCTTTTGAATTAAAAGACAACCACGAGGTTGATGTCTTATTTGCGATAAACCCTTACGATTCTGTACAGATGGATGATGAAGATTTCAAGACATCAATAAATCATCAACATTCTCATAATATGATGGATATTGGAACATTTAATAAAAACAACGAAATTTTTGTAGTATGTAGAAGTGATTATGATGAATTTATTACGGAGGTATTTGGGACGCACAAGAAAAAGTTGCTTGATTTTTATTTTAAAGACGAAACCAAAGAAGGACACGTCAACAATGCCAAATATGAAAAGTTATTGAACAAGATTGATGAAATAAAGAACAAAGTCAATCTGGAAGAGTATTTTAGTTCAGTTCAAAACATAAACTGTAGATTAGTGGATGTGAAACTTTCTGCAAATCCAATCCCTAAACAATATACATCAAAGAAGATAAAACATAATTCCGAATATAGTTCAGTAAATTTAAAAAAGGTTTTTCATTTATTGACTGCATCATCAATAGCGCCATTTATAAGTTACAAAGGGAAGAATAATGAATATTATTACAGAGTTTTAAAGTATGGACTTCCTGAACTGATAACAAAAAAACGATATGATAAATGGATAACACAGGAGAGGAAATTTGTAAAAGATCGTAGTAATGATTCTATAACGATCAAGGCTATAACGAATGAAAATATTGTTTCCAGTATAATATTGAGGGAATCTGGAAATTACGATATATATATTAAATTTCCTGCTGTAAAAAATATTCAAATCCGATATTTAAACGAGTTAATAACAAACTTAAATCAAAGTATAATAGGAGAGATTTCAAATTTGACCCAATATGACGAGAGTAAAATCAGTTCATTCAATCTAAATGTAAATGGTGAATTAGCCGAATATAAGACTATTGTATTGATAACAACAAATGAAAAAATAGCAACCAAACCTGTATTAATAAAGAGATTGGAGAAGAATATGTATTTTTCAATGATTAAAGATATGGGTAACAATGAGTTATTATTAAAATACAAAAGAGTTTCCAATTATGCAGAAATGGACGCAATAACCGGATTCTTAAATAGTAATTATAATTTAAAAAAGGATGATTTGATAGAAAAAATGGTAACAGAGTTTAGTTTGGATCACGATACTGCGACTAAAGAATGGGAAAAGCGTAAGGATGATATACAATTGCAGTTAATAAACAACAACGGACATATAACTTACAAGAACAAATATACAGAAGGTATAATAGTAAGATTAAAGTTATTGAATCACAATCAGTTTGAGTTATCCCTACAGAATGCAACTCGAACAGATTATCATGATAATATTATCAAAGTAATGATATTGATGTTATCAAAGACTGAAAGAATAAATTTTAACATTGATGATTCCAACAAAAAGTTAATGGAAGTAACTCAAGAAGAACAAAAAGAGAGAAGTGGTGATACATTTACGATGGCACTATTAAACCAAGTAAACGAACCACTAAATGAAGCTGATCAAAAAGTCGATAACGAGGATGATGACGATAGTAGTATAATAAGTGCGGATTCGTTGGATTTGTATTCTGTATCACCGGGTAACGAATTTTTAGAGGATGACAACGAAGATGATGTCTTGGGAAATGCCGAATTAAGTACTATGTTAAACAATGAGACGGTTAGACGATCTCCTATAGAGACAGAGGATGATGTACCAGGAACAGTGGTAGATGTAAACAACGAGTTTAAAGATGTAAATATGGATGATAAAATGATGAAAAGATACCATACGAAGTTTATAAATGATCGTTTAAAAAATGCGGACAGTGAGCTTTTTGTGAAGGGATATTCTAAACATTGTGGAGCTGTAGATAAGAAACAACCAGTTGTGTTAACAAAGTTAGATAAGGAACGTGTGGATGCTCACAATCGTAATGCTTATACTGGTTATATAAAAACCGGCTCAACACCTGAATTAACGGAGCGAAATTATTACATATGTCCTTTAATATGGTGTCCAATCAGTAAAGTTGCAATGACCGCGAAAGAAATGGAGGAGAATGGAAATATGTGTCCTAAACCAAATCAGGAGGCTCCATTGATACTCCATAACAAAAAGGATAATGTGAAAAAGGCATTGGGGGATTACAAGAAGTATCCGTATTTAATGAAGCAAAATTTACATCCAGGACAGAAAGAGATGGTGTGTTGTGGGTATAAACCAAATCCAAATGTTAAATATGATGAAAATAAAGTAACTAACGATGAAAACGACTCGATAAAAGAGAATGATAATAAGAATGATAATACGAATCGTTATATCAGAAAGATGGTAGGGTTGCCTGTGGAAGACGATCGTTTAGCCAGCCTTCCAGTGAGTTTAAATAATATATTAAATCCTGGCAAAACGATTGAGATGTGTAGTGGATTACGAAATGAAAGTAAGGACAACTGTTTTATTCGTTTAGGACTGGGTTTGAATGTAAAAAACAGATTTTTAAATGCGTTAGTGAATACTTTAAATAATCCCAAAGTTACTACTGTAAAAGAATTAGGTGAACTTATCAATTCAGATCTATCTTTACATGAATATATAATGCTCAATCATGGAAATACAATGAAAACATATGTGCCTTATTCTTTTGATGAACACAAAGTGTATAAAAAATACAAACAATATGTAAAATCCAAAAAAGGACAAACTTATATTAGAGCACTTAATTTGTATGAGATCTTCAACTTTGTAAATAACAATAACGATCTTGATGTAAATGATGAAATGTACAAACGAATAAAAAGAGAGCTTACTATGTTTGCATCATTTGATAATTTTAAAGAATATATGAAAGATGATCTCATCGAAAAAGATTCCGAAGAAATGTATGGACTCACTAAACTGCATTTTTTAAATCCATATAGATTAGTCTACATAATTTTGAATACATCTGATGAGGATGATATAACTATTTTATGTCAAAAATATAGTCTCTCACATGTAGATGAGTCATCTAAATGTGTTTTCTTATTAAATAACAGATCGTATTATGAGCTTTTAATAAGAAACAAATCATGTTGTAGCATAGAAACCATGAAAGAGCCTTTCTCTGTTAAAGATGACGGCATCCGCGATCTGATCAATATTTATAAGAGTAATTGCGGATTTGTGGGAAATAATGTTAAATTATCAGCGAATGATGTATATTTGAAACTATTGGATATGTATCGCAACGACTTTTTCAAGTGTAAGAACATTCCGAAGAAAACACCAGGGGAGGATATAGTGGTTATATTGAATTATAATATTAGAATTGTTGGATTTTTGATAAAACCAACAGGTTTTTACATACCTCTTGATAACGACGAATACATAACAAAGTTCTTTTTTGATGAGATATGTGACCATTCAAATTCTGCTGTGTATATGGATGATATGTCCTTGTTAATTGATACTGATATGATATGTAATGATAAAAAGGTATATAAGGCGGTATTGAACAATTTAAAGTCGATTGATATGTTTTATGATGAACTGTTAAAGGATGATAAACAAATAGATCTACATGTGAGTATACAAGACGAAATTGATGAGGAGATGTTAAATCTATTTATTGGGCATGTAACAGATGATGCCAGGCTAAATTTCATGAACGAATATGAAAAAATAGAGGAGGATAAGTTGACATTAATAAAGCTTGTTATTAAGGAGTTGAATGACAATCCGATATTTCAAAAGCGGTTTGATTTAATTCGTCATGATTTAAATCCGTATCCAGAAAAGGAAAAAATCATTCAGATGAGAGATGAATTAAAACATTTAATAGGTAAGATACAATATGACAAGGAAGTATCAGATGAACTACTAGATGTATTAACTGACGAATTTTATAACAAAGGGGTTGTGGTATTAGAAAAAATAATGTATACGAATCCAGTGATCAATATGAATATTGAGATATTATATACATTGAAAGATTTAATGTCAGATGCATTATATGAACATTACTTGATGGCTGAGAACCCATACAAAAGCTTAAAGAACTCTATTGAGGATCTTATCATGGAGTATAATGTTTTAACATTGCGCACGGATGATACATTATCAGACGAACAGTATTCGTTCAAAAAGATACAACCGAACGATATGTATAATTCGGGAAAGATACATCCTCAGATGATGGGTACTGTTTTCAATAAAACAAATACAGCAGATGTATTTATAAAATTGTTTGATAAAATCAACAACGAGTTATTTCAAAATAAGTTTATTAAATTGACAAAGGAATATGTAATAGAGAATATGATAAGTAAATTAACAAATTTATATACCACAAATGAGAATAAGAAACTAATCAGGTATTGGATGAATGTGTTTAATCAGAACAATGTCCAACTTGCGAAGAAAACTGAAAATGCATTAGTAATTACGAATCAGAAGAACAAATTTGAAGGATATGAATATAATATTTATACAAGTCAAGATTTGTCCAATATTTTAAGGGATATAAATTACAAATGGGGATTATTTGAGTTAGGGTTCATGTGTAAAGCGTATTCGTTAGGTTTGATCATTTTATCAAGAACAAAAACAAATCCCACTAAGTTGGTTGATGTTAAAATTCGTGATAATATGGAATTGGTGTTACCGTCAGACGAAAGTGCAATTGAGAAAACTCGTTATGTAATTGTGTTCTTAAGTAATAGTAATGATGTACCGAGTCCTTATTATATCATGATGAAATCGAGAGATAGGCGTTACGAGCAGTTGATATACTCTTGGAATGAGTTAACGTCTACTATGCATAATACATTAAGACGAGAAAAGACAGAACAAATAAAGTTTTTTGATAAATTATTTGTTTGAGTATTGGATCTTTTTTATATTAGATATAAATAAAAAATATATTTAAATACTGAATACCAAAAAGAATATATATAAGGAGCTTTTCCGTTTTATTATACTATGTTTGTAAAGAAACGTGACGGTTCTGTAGAGAAGGTATCATTTGACAAGGTGTTGAGAAGAGTGGAGAATTTATCAAATGATTTGAATATAAACACGACAGAGATTGCACAAAAAGTATGCTCACGGATTTATGATGGTGTTGGAACCAGTGAACTTGATGAGTTGACAGCGCAATTATGCAGTAGTCTTCTAGCGGAACATGTAGATTATGGTTTGTTATCATCACGAATTACAGTAAGTAATCATCATAAAAATACATCACCATCGTTTAGTGAAGTTATTGATAATTTATATAAACAAAGTTCACCGCTAATTAGTGCGGATGTTTATAATGTTGTTTGTGCTCATAAAGAAAAATTCAACACTTACATTGATTATACGAGGGATTATGCCTTTGATTTCTTTGGATTTAAGACATTAGAGAAAGCGTATTTGATGCGAATTGATGGCCATGTGGTGGAGCGACCTCAGCATTTATTCATGCGTGTATCGATAGGAATTCACGGGGGCGATTTACGAGAGGTACTTGAAACATATGATGCTTTTTCGAAGAAGAAGTTTATTCATGCTACACCTACATTATTTAATTTTGGAACTCCACGACCACAAGGAAGTAGTTGTTTTTTGATGGAGATTGAAGATGATTCGATATCGGGAATTTACAACACTCTAAAGGACTCTGCGCTCATTTCTAAGTATGCAGGCGGTATTGGTATACATATTCATAATATAAGAGGTAAAAATAGTTATATTCGAGGAACAAATGGTAACTCAGATGGTATTATACCGATGCTTCGTGTTTTTAACAGTACAGCGAGGTATGTAAATCAGTCAGGGCGTAGAAATGGAAGCATCGCTATTTATTTAGAACCATGGCATTGTGATGTGGAGGGTTTTCTAGATATGCGAAAGAATCATGGAAACGAGGAGGAGAGGGCCCGTGATCTTTTCTATGCATTATGGATTCCAGATTTGTTTATGGAACGAGTAAAGAATAACGATATTTGGTCATTGATGTGTCCTGACAAATGTAAAGGATTGAGTGATGTATACGGGGATGAATTCAATGAGCTTTATAGGAAGTACGAGCAAGAGGGTATGTATATAAAGCAGATTACAGCACAGTCCTTGTGGAGAAGAATTATAGACAGCCAGATCGAGACGGGAACACCGTATATGTTATATAAGGATTCTGTTAACAAAAAGACAAATCATCAGAATCTTGGAGTAATAAAGTCGTCAAATTTATGTACTGAGATTATGGAGTATACATCACCCGAAGAGAGTGCAGTATGTAATTTAGCAAGTATGTGTCTTCCAACATATGTCACAGATAGAAAGTTTGATTTCAAACATTTACATGATAATGTAAAAATTGTAACAAAGAACTTGAATAAAATCATAGACAAGAACTTTTATCCGATTGAGAAGACAAGTCTAAGCAATATGCGTCATCGGCCTATAGGGATTGGTGTACAAGGATTAGCGGATACATTTATATTAATGCGTTATCCTTTTGAGAGCGATGATGCGAAAAAACTAAACAAGCAAATTTTCGAGACTATTTACCATGCGTCATTGGAAGCTTCGAATGAGATAGCAAAGAAGCGATCTGAGATGATTGAGACGATGTGTGCATTGGACGTGAATACGGAAGAATATAAGGCAATTGAGTCATATTTGAAAATCACTGATGATGAGAAGAGTAAACTTAAGAAATACAAGGGTGCTTATAGTAGTTACGAGGGATCGCCAATAAGTAAGGGTATATATCAGTATGATATGTGGGATGTCAAAATTAATAATGATTTATGGGATTGGGCAGTATTGCATAAAAGCATAGATAAATGGGGGATCAGGAACAGTTTGTTATTGGCACCGATGCCAACTGCGAGCACCTCTCAGATCATGGGTTTCAATGAATGTTTTGAGCCTTTTACATCCAATTTATACAAACGAAAGACTTTGGCTGGTGAGTTTATTGTAATCAATAAATATTTATTGAAAGATTTAATAGAATGTAAAATATGGAATAAGGATTTGAAAGATAAACTTATAATGAACGAAGGAAGTGTACAGAATGTAAACGAAATCTCAAAAGAAATAAAAGAGATTTATAAAACAGCATGGGAGATTAAACAAAAAACCATTATTGATATGGCAGTAGATCGTGGTGCTTATATTTGTCAATCACAAAGTATGAATCTTTTTACGGATGATCCAAATCATCATAGACTGACTACAATGCACTTTTATGCATGGCAAAAAGGATTAAAAACAGGAATGTATTATTTACGAACAAAACCAAAAGCAAGTACACAACAATTTACCATTGATCCTTTAAAATCTAAGTCTAATCTGATTACACAGAATAATGAAACGGAATGTTTGACATGTAGTGCATAAAAAAATTTGATTTAACAAGAATATCCATAAAAAGTATATATAGCCCTATTTTTAGAAATAAAATGTTCACTATTTCATGTGATAGTCACTTGAACAGTTCTCATGAAAACTTAAAAAAATATTGTGTTAAATGCTTTAAAAATGTCAATTCAAATCTGAAAACAAAATACATAAATAGTTTGATTGACGATATCATAAGCAACTATTATTATGCGAATTCTTTTCATAACTTTTTACATGCTTTTGAAGTTTTCCAGGCGACATACCAAATTCAAAAGTGTAACAAAAAACTAAGTGCAGTGGAAAGAACGTTATTATTAATTACAGCATTATGTCATGATTTGAACCATATTGGACAGTCTAATACAAAACTAAAGTCCTGTAAACTTATCAAGAAAAGATCATATTCTTCTGAAGGAGAAGATATAATAAGTTTATATAACGGAGCATTAAAACATTCAAAAAGTTATGATTCTATCTTTGATTGTGAGAACAATTCATCTATTAATGAAATCATTCATGTACATCAGACAAAAATGTTAATACATAAGCATGTAAAAAGCATTTTTAATAATGAAAGCGCAATGTTTATAAAACTCATCAACAATAGGATTAATAGTTTAATCTTATCAACTGATTTACAATTACATTGCAAATATATGCGTATCATAGCATCCAAACCGAACGATACAATGGTACAAATGATAGCAATATTAAAAATGGCAGACCTTTCACACACATGTCGCCCCTTTCATGTTCATTTATATTGGGTATATAAACATATATCGGAGAATAAATATATGTGTTATGATCTACCTTTCATTGCGAAAGATACATTAAATTTTATGAAGATATTTGTAGAGCCATTATTATCAGTAATCGAGAAATATGGCATAACAAAAACATTAAAAAAGAATTATCAACAAAACCAAGAACAATGGTCAAAATACTTGTAGTGGTTATAAATATAAAGACATATATTTTCGACGGTTAACTCTTTCATAATTTTTTTTTTTTATTTATTCATTGTTAAACAACTCAATCTCAACAATGATTTATATTTCAAGAGAATATGTAAAATATAATAAAATAAAAACAAGATAAATGAGTAATATTATATTTACACCATATGAAAAGAATCGTAATAATATATGCAAAATATTAAACGATTACGGTTTGACTGGTTATGGTGTTGAAATAGGAGTGAAACAAGGTCTCTTTTCAAAACATATATTATCCAATGGCAATTTAAAGAAGTTATATTTAGTCGATCCATGGACAGACCAAGACATTGAAACATACGACGAAGTACATCATGATCATACGAACGATTTTAAACAATGTATGAACAACATCAAACAATTTAAAGGTAAATGTGAAATCGTAAGAGATTTTTCTTATAACGCATATTCACGATTTAAAGACGAATACTTTGATTTTATATACATAGATGGTAATCATTCATATGAATCAGTCAGTAATGATTTAAATAAATGGTACCCGAAATTAAAGACAGGTGGTCTGTTAGCAGGGGACGATTACACAATTAACCCAGAAGAGTTGTCATTCAATTACATGTTTGGTGTAAAAAAAGCAGTTGATGAATTTACGATCAAAAACCAAAAGAATATATCATTAGATCTTTATGGGGACTGGTATTACAAGACAATGATAAATAATAAAGAAATGTTGTATCCATCAAGAAATTGGTATTTAATTAAATAATATAGTTTCATTATTAAGAGAAAAACAATGGCGTTGTTTTCAAAATATTTTGTCTACAAATAAAACAAGTAATCGTCAATTTTTTGGAACAGTTTAAACAATAAAGATGTCCACATGGTACAGTAAAATGTGTCGATTCTTCTTTCATACATATAGGACAAATGTTTTGATTAAATCTGATTAGCCTAAATATATTGTTAAGACTTTTTACTTTTACACATGAGCTATTATAGTCTGTGTATTGGTTTTTTAGTAACTTTTTAACAAGTTCGTCAATATTAGTTTGACAGGTATCTATTTGTGTATGAATGGAATTAATATTTTGACCTATAATATTTGTATATTCTTCTTCATCTTTATTATCATTGTTTAAAGTTTTATAAAAGAAATCTTTAAATTCTTGAATGTTTGATTTAAATTCGTTTAGGTAGCTTTTCATTTTCGTATATTTTCTGTTTAATATATCCATTTTTTCGTTGATATTTGTAATTTTAAGTAATTCTGTATTGTAAATATCAATAGCATCAGAGATATCTTGATTAATTTTCTGTAAGTATGTGTCATGTTCTAAATTATTGTTACAAACATCTGTACACAAATTAGAATCATTGGATGTCTTGATAAAATCGATTAAAGAAAAATCGAATGTATTATCAAATGTTTCATGGTTGTTCATTATACCATTTTTTTAAACAAAGATTTAAATGTTGAGTGTTTTTTTACCAGATTTCATTTTACTGGACCGTCTTTTGTTGCGTGTTCCTTCGCTCAAAATACTTTCATTGAATTCGGAAATTTCAGATTGAGTAGCAGTGCTCAAAGTCTCAATCCTATCGTTATTAGTATGCATATTTCCTAAGTTATTATGAATAACATCATTTTCCAATTCATTAATGATACTATCCATATCAGTAGGTCCAGTCATCTGTGTAGGTCTGCCTTTATTAGAAGGTGTTGGATTTGATGGATTTTGGGAGCGGTTAAATGGAGAAGGACCTCCGGATCCAGCACCTCCAAAGAAGTTGCCGAACATTCCAGCCATTCCAGTGTTATCATTTTTGGCCATCGAATTTGCAGTAGCAGATGCAAAGTCTTTCATAAGGTTTGGATTTTGTCTTAAAACATCGTTCATATTGGGTAGAGATGATCTAAACATAGTTTTTGTTAAATGAAACATGAATGCACTGCCACCAAGTGTAAAGATTAGTTTTAATTCAGGCGCCATTTTCGATTTAGACTTGTACTTATCGTGAAGCTCTTCAAAAATTTCGTCATAATCATTTATACCATCATGAACTGTTTCAGACCATCCATCCAGTTTAACATCAAAAGGGTCGAATTTAGTGTTTAAGAATTCAACACCAGTAATACATGCCATTAACATTTTTCTTTGGAACTGAATACTAGCATCAACTACACGATCTCTGCTGATTCTTTCCAATTCCATTTGCATATCATACAGAGAATCAGACATCGTAAACTTTCTAGGAAGTCTGATTCCTTTCTTCTCCATACGCTCAAATTGGTACAATATATTTTTCTTTTCGTTATCTATTTCTTCTCTTGACTTTTGTGGTGCAGGTTGTTCATACATTCCTTGCTTATTCTGTGAAAAGTATTGCGATGGTTTATAACTGGTCTCTTGATCATCAGAATCATCCGATGTATCTTCAACCTCATTAGATGATCGATTAACCATCTTAGGATGAGTATCTTCTTGATTAAATTCATCATCGTCATCGCTACTTGCATCATCGCTAGATTGCTCATTTATAGAGATCGATCTTTCTGAACCGGAATTCTTTTTCGCTGCGTTATTCATCAACAAATCAAGTCCAAGACCTTGAACATCAAGCTTCGGTTGAATATACGGATCTAATTTATTATTGTAATTTTGATTTGGGTTGTCTACTTCAATGATATTAAAATTTGAAGATCCATTCCCATTCTGATTATTCATAAGAACGTTTCTAGTTGTTGGTTCAGTTACTATATTAAACATTTAATGTTAGTTATGCTTTGTTAACAATTTTTAAGTAGATATAAAACGCATACTCTATTTAAATATGAAACCCATGACAAATAAATAAGAAATATCATTTAAAAATACTTTAATATATTTTGTTCATAGTAAATAAAACCAATAACATGTCTCCAAATAACATGTCTCCAAATAACATGTCTCCAAATAACATGTCTCCAAATAACATGTCTCCAAATAACATGTCTCCAAATAACATGTCTTCTTCTTTGAACACTTCTTCTGAAAAGTCTATTCGAAAAAACATCGATACAGTTAAATCAATGACGTCTACACCAAAGCCAGAAGTTTCCATTCCACCGTCTACACCAAAGCCAGAAGTTTCCATTCCACCGTCTACACTAAAGCCAGAAGTTTCCATTCCACCGTCTACACTAAAGCCAGAAGTTTCCATTCCACCGTCTACACCGTCTACACCGTCTACACTAAAGCCAGAAGTTTCCATTCCACCGTCTACACCAAAGCCAGAAGTTTCCATTCCACCGTCTGTAAAGAATTCAAATCTACCACCTTCAGGTAAAAAATCGGACCCAACACATCAGTCTACAAATGTCGAAACAAAGACGGTTGATGTTAGCTCACAAAAGAAAACTACTAATACGACCACTTCTAAACTTTTGGTGAATAAACTTGATCCCAATGCGATTCTACCTGAACGAAAGTCAGATGGTGCTGCTGGATATGACATTTGTTGTTTAGATAAGAGAGTTGTCATTCCACCGAACTCTCGTAAACTTATTTCAACTGGTTTGAGTTTTACTGTACCTGAAGGGACATACGGTCAGCTTGCACCCCGTAGTGGTATGAGTACAATGGGTGTAAATGTTGGTGCTGGTGTAATCGATAGGGATTATACAGGAGAGGTAAAGGTTCTTCTTTTTAACCATACACCTGAAAAGGTTTACATTAACGAGAAAGATCGAATCGCGCAGCTCATTATCAAAAAAATCGAACTTCCCGACGTCGAAGAGGTTGACTCTTTGGAATCAACAAATCGTGGTAATAAAGGGTTTGGAAGCACCGGATAAAAATAAATGTTTATTGTTCAATATGAGTATATGAAAAATACAAACCTTGTAAAAGAGTATCTGCTAAATCGTCTTTTTTTTTAAAATTATTAAAATATTGTAAATGTTTTGATAAGTCTTTCAAAGTAAGTAAAGATTTTACATACTGAATGGATGCGGTTTTTGTTTCCTTATATTTGTTCTTGGGATTGATAATTGTAATTGGTAATTCATCGAATTCATTAGTTTGTTTCGTTATGTATGGATAAATTACATTAAATGCAAATTTAAGCTTATTACCAGCATTTACCATACACACAGTGTTGATCTCCTCTTGTAACATCTTATTCATCTTAAAATAAGAATACACCATCATTTGAATAGTCTTCATGAGCGGATTTTTCAAAACCGGTTGATTCTCAATTACAACATAATGTATCTCTTTATTCCCAAATGTTTCATGTAATATTGAAAATAACTTATCACTCTGTTGATCTAAAACATTTGTCTTTTGAGGAATAGATACATCCAATATATTCCATTCAATTATATCAAATTCAAACTCTTCTTTAGGATTGTAAGTAAAAAGACAATACGCTAAGTTTTTTATTCCTATATCAAAAGATAGTACTACACTCATTCTTGTATGTATGTTATAGTTATTAAACTTTCTTTTTTAAACAATTTCATATGTTCTTTTAAACTTTCTTAATTGAGTTTTCCAAAATCTATCTAAAGTTTTGGGGGAACCTTTTTGAATTTTCAAAGAGTTATAGTAAAACGCATAAAAGTTTATCGCACTTGAAAAGTTCGTATTAAACAAGAATTTACCTATTATTTCATAATATATATCTGTGTACTCTCTCTTCAAATTTCTAAGTTGATCGATAACAACTGTATGGTTGTAATCTTGGCATTTTATCAACATATGACTCTCATTTTTGTATAAAACATAATTGTTATCAATCAAAAATATATTTTTAAAAGTGTAATCAACCATTTTTTTTAGTTTGTATTTATTCTTCAATATTGTAAACAATTCTGGGGTAATATGATTTATACTTTTCATAATTTTACCAGATGTATTATCAATAATACAGTCATCTCTTGTAAAAATCTTTTTATTTATTTTAACATCAATAGCATTTTCAATGATTTTCACGATGTAGTTTGCCCAATAAGTCTCCGATGCTGTGTACACAAAAAACTCTACATTAGCAAATCGTTTTCTCATTTTTTCTATAAATCTCTTAAAATGAGGTCTTAATAGTTTTTCTTCTTTGAAATCATTCATAAGTAACTTTTTCGATTGTACTAGTTTATGAGAACTTTCATTATATGTATTAAGGTATTGTATCAAATTGTATTCTTGTAATTGAGGATATATATTACCTTGAATCGTTTGATCTAAATCCAATAAAATGATGAAAGGTTCGTTCTTATCTATTTGAATCATCTATATTACAATTAAAATTGTTTTTTTTTGAAATATATTGTTTTATAATATAAATATATCACAAAATGGATGATCCTTTAACTATTTATTTAGGAATCATTGTATTGTTTTTCTTCATAGTTTTATTATCATTAATAATTTTTAACATGAATTCTGATATTGAAGAAGATGAAAAAAAGAAGGAAAACTCATGGTGGAACGATCTTATTAATTGGTTTTCAACTGGAAGTTGAATAAATTTTAAATATTTACTGCTTTTCTTTTATAACATTAAAATAAAATACAAACCATGATTACAAAAATATTCAAAATGTCAATGTATGCGATCGTTCTATTTTTTATATTTGCTGGAATCCTATCCGTAAAAGATAAGCTTATAAAAAATGATAGCATTACTACAGAGTCTTTCGAAGAAGATGAAATGATTGAAGATAACACAATCGATAATGAGAAAAAGGTTGAAGCAGGTAAAGATAAAACATCAAACAATGAAAAAAAAAACACATCACCAAACGATACTACTCTTAATAATTCCGAGTCAAATTCTACAAATAAATTGATTAAGGTTACTACAAATTCTCCCGATATGAAATATTGTGACCCTGAAATTATCAATGATATTAAAAAAAACTTTTCAAAAAAAGTTGATAATATGAAAAATAAATTAAATGATGATATCAGTGTTTTTAAAAGAATTATAGAATCTGATATATCAGAAATGTTTATTGTAAAAACAAAAAACGAACTAACCATCAAAGAAGGTGTGGATCCGGTCGTAATGTACAAAGATGATGAAGATGATGAAGATGATGAAGATGAAGATGAAATAACTGAAAAGTTCACACAAGAAGAATATGACGGAATAACCTCTCCATATTGCCTCAATTGTCGAGAATTTTAAAATTTTGAGAATTTCTTTGTTCTGGATGTAAATAATGTATATTTAAAAATTTAAAAATATCTTGTTCGTTTTGAAAATGTTGTTTGACTTCTGTTTTATCATTCATGTAAATAATTTGTTTCTCATTCATAGAAAAACCAAGTGAGTTTGCATAATCTCTCATTTTTATATTAAACTCACCACTTCCTGTAAAATATAATAATGCGAAAGGATATTCTTTTGCACTTGTTATCATAATATCCAGTCGTCTGTATATTTGTTCGGTTGGTAATTTACACATCCCCATGAACTTTTTTGAACCTGATGCAAAAATGCCGTCATTGGGTATATAACATATAGACTGAAATTTATCAATTATCGTTTTCATTGCATTTACAGGAGTCTTTCCGTCGGTAAAAGTTATTATTACATCAATATCACCGCTATCTTTTGCTAATCTCCTATAACTTCCTACAATTTGAACTTTGCATTTGATAACTGAATACAACGACATAATAATATCTTTGATTATCTTCTCATGTTCAACTATTTCTTCTCGTGGTATTCTCGCCATCATGTGTGTGTAATATTTCAAACCAGATTTTTGTTTATCATTTAGTAAATACAACTGTTCCTTCAAATCAGATATCCCCTTGATATTATGTTTATTTACTAATTCCCTTGCTTTGCTTACACCAATATTATGGACACCTGTAAGCTCTTCAATTATAGAAACACTTTTGGATATGTTATCCACCTCTTCTAAATTCGAATCATTTTGTAAAAGCCACACACTTTTCTCATATATACTTTTTCCAAAATTATAAGCTTTGATATCGTCTATTGTAGATATGATATTGTTATCATTCTGTTGTAATTTATTCAATGCTTGTGTGTATGCTCTTACTTTAAACACTTCTTTATTTGCTTCGTGTAACTTTACTTTTATTTTGAAATTATGAATAAGCTTGTCAAATATGTTGATATTGATAGACATTCTTTATTAGTAATTTTGTATTCTATTCTCTAAATCTTGTATCTTAAACTTTATTTTAAATGAACAAAAGCTATCCACATTAATAATCCTTTCACAAATCTCAGAGAACGATTTCAACTTTTGGAAACATATTTTATTTTTTGATAAAAACTTTTTGTGTACCGAAGGAATCTTAATATTTTCTTTCAAATCAAAACATACAATTAAAGAATCCAAAAGTTGTTCTGAAAAAAGTACGAACTCTTTCTTATTAACTACTTCTTCCAAAAAATCAAACATAAAAACTATTAAATCCGAAAATGTATATTTTAAATTATTAAAACTCTCATGTTGAATGATAAAGAAAAATGCACGAATCCTGCTTGTAATTTCATTCTTATTTTTTAGTCTTAGACAAAACATATCATACGTTTCGTTTTCATCATTAGTTTCGTATAAATCTTTATTGAAAAGTTCTTGAATATACGAATTACATTTTTCCCAAATCGATCTTTTTACATTCGAATTACCTAATGTATATAAATGAAATACCAATCCCACATACAATTCGTTACATAATACTGCTTTATCATTTGTTTGCAAAATCAAATCAACGGTCTTTATTAGGTTTTGTTCATCTATTTTTGTTCCAAAGTTTGTAAATACCTTTTCATAATTTTCCATGGTTAGTTTGTTTAAGTTACTGACTGTAAAAGATACAATATTGTCATGATTTAAATGGCATTTTAAAAATGATTTTGGCTTAATATATTTATGACATGTTTTTTTGTGTAAATCATTTTTAGACCATGTATTTGTGTGAAAGTTAACAGGAACGAAATCTGTACGAAAACAATTGTAATTTTTTTTTATATCATCAATGTTTTCTTTTAATTTTGTATAAATGGGATCTTGAAAATTAATTAGGTCATTTTCCTCAAACAATTTAATATTATATCTTAAGAAATCCATTTGATTGACAAACACAATATTATTTAAGTATTATTACAAATCAAACTATTTTTTTTTATAGAATATTAATATAAAACATAAATCATGCAATTACCTAAATTTACCTGTAAAAGTCTATCTGTCATCTTAGCGTTAACAATAATAGTATCAATATTTCTTCAATATTTACAGATGAGAAGAACTCGTACAGACCCTCCTAAACAAAACACAAAAGAAACTTTTAGCGATCAGAGTAACGAAGAAGACTACCTGTTATTCTTTTATGCCGATTGGTGTGGTCATTGTACCGCATTTAAGCCTGCTGTTCGTGATTTCTATGATACAAATATGATTAGAGTATTATATATTAACAATTCTGGTAAATTTGAAGATGATGAAAATACTACAAGTAAAAAAGATAGTAGTAAAAAATATGTTGAAATGACTAAAGAATATATTGAAAATAAAAACAACATAACATCCGATAGCGAATTAGAATTATTCAATAAAAATTTACAAAAGGAGTTTGATGTCACCGGGTACCCTACTTTGTACTATGTAAAAAATAACAATAAAAGTAAATTCGGAGGTTCTTATACACGAGATGTTGAATCACTTGAGCGATTTGTAAGTGATATGCGAGATTCTCAGTAAAAAATAATGTTCAATCTTTTTAACAGATATGTCACAAAATTTGAGTATATACGACATTCATAATGAAATAAACAGGAGAAAAGAAACAAAGACACATTGTTATCGAAAAGTATTGGAAGTCTGTGAAAATAAAATACGAACAGCTAGTGAAAAAGAGATTTTTAAAATTTACATAGATGTTCCTGAATATATAATAGGATTACCTATTTATGATATCTCAGAATGTATCAAATACGTATCAACGCATTTAACAAGAAACGGATTTTTGGTTGAATATTTTTTTCCGAAGATCTTGTATGTTTCTTGGGATCTTGACGAAATTAATAAAAAAGAAATATCCATACAACAATTAACAACCGGTAAATATAAAACATTACCCTCTAATCATGAGTCCATTAAAGAAACCGATAAGATGCTTTTATCATCTCGCGCATCTCATTTTATTGAAAATCACGATTTAAAAAAAAACAAAACAATTGATTCTTCAAATAAATTACAATACCGTCCAAATGGTAAATTCATTTTAAACCTGGATTAACGAGTAATTCTAAAAATATATAGAAAAACATTATATATGATGAAAATACTGAATTTGAAGGCGAAAATGTAAATAAAAAATATATTTGATAATTTTAATAATAGTATTTTGTAAATGACAATCATTAATACATCTTACACAACTCTTGAAGATGCATGGGGTGGCAATTTTGACAAAAGTGTTTTAACATCCAAAAAAAATAATAAAAAGAAAAAAACTTCAAAACCAGATCCTTTATGTGAGCTTTATTCAAGGAGATTGAAAAAAGCAAGCAAACCTTACGATAAAAAATATCACGAAGATGAAAAATATAGAGCATATAAAGGTCGTGATAATTCATTTTATTATAAATATGAAGACGATGTTTTCCCGTCTCTTGTAAATCCCGAACGACAAAAGACATCGTTTCTAACAGTAGATGATGAATTAAATGATACAGCTTTGAATACAAAGTTTGATGAAGCCTTCGATAATAGTGATCAGTGTATTGATGTTAATACTTTAAAAGATGTTAACAAAAAACAGAAAAAAAGAAGAGTTCGTTTTAATGTAGTTCCGGAAGATGATGACGATCTTTATCTACAAGATGCAGTTTACCAAGAAGATTCATTATTTGATGAAGAGCTTGCACAATCAACACAAACACGATATGACAAGATGTATTCGGACATCTATGAAGAAACTGATGACGAACAAATGGATGATATAGACAGATCTCTAAAAACCGAATGTGAAGACAAATCGTTAATCGAAGAGGAAATGAAGAGAAACGCACATATACAAACATTGCAGCAAATGATAAAACAACACCACAATTTCAGAGACGAAAGGCAATATCTTGATATTATATTATATATACTTTCTGGTATCATTCTCATTTTTATGATGGAACAATTCATACAAATAGGTATGAGACTAAAATCTCCTTATTAGAAAAATGAAATTTGATCAAACAAAAATATTTAAGAACATTTCTACGTTCGTCAATTCAAACAAATATATAACAGGTGTCGCAATGATTTTGTTTAGTATTGGATCCAGATATATTGTGATTGACATAAGTAAAAACACAGAAACATTATTAAAAACCAAAATAATGAGAAGATTATCTGTTTTCTCAATATTTTTCATTGGTACGAGAGATTTGATTGCTTCTTTAATATTAACCGCATTGTTTTTAGTTATGACGATGTGTCTTTTAAATGAAGAAAGTACATATTGTATGATTCCTAAAGAGTTTGAAGATAATGTATATACTGAAGAAGAATATGTGATGTCAAAAAAAATAATAAATGGATATGAAAAAATAAACAAAATAACAGATGAAAAAAGATATTGTAACAATATATAAAATTATATTAAAATGTTATTAGCTGCTATTGTTGTTAACGCATTATCGATTTTGATTCTATATGCTCTTGTATACAGTGTGTTTTACAAAATTAACCATATAGAAGAGCGTCAACATGAGGTAGAAAGAGTTAATAGTTCTCAAGATATTCAACACACAAACTTAATAAAAGATATAAATTACAATAGTATGATACTTAAAGCGTACTTAAATAGAGAACAAATATAAAACTTTTTAAACTTACTTTGAGAAAAGCAACAATATCCGTTCATGAATACAACAACAATGCCGTTTAAAATATTATCCACAATCTTTAAAAAAACAAGCACATATCAGTTTTTGAACTGTCTGCGAATAGGAATACTATACTTAACATGTATTTTCTCATTGAAAATCATTGGTATTGTATTAGAAATCGTGTATCGAAGTTATTGTTATCCAATTTCATTTTATGGTTTATTTTTATCATTTTTTACCAGCAATACAGATGCTTGTAAATTTATAAGAACAATTAATGTAAGTATTGATGCATTATCAATGAAAATGATAATGTCAGTGATGTATACGGTAATTAATACATTTTATGAAGATATTAAGACATCTTGGAACAATAAACAATATTAATTTATAAGGAACGGGGTAGAGTATAATAATCAGGCGAATATTCCCATTTAGTGTAAAATTTGGCTCTTAAGTCATCTTCACTAATACATAAATTATCTTTTCGTACGTTTCCTTTTTGCAAACATATTCCGTTTCTGTCAGTAAGGGTCAGTCGATAGTCTTGACTTTCGTCAAATAGATTTATTCCAGGACCTGTGGCACCAGCTTCTCCTGTATCACCTTTTTCCCCTTTGGGTATAGAAATACGGTGGGTTGTACCATTGGATAATACTATATTGTAATGCATATGTGTAGATACTAGACTTTCGCTAAGAATTTCATCAGGAGAAAGTTGTACCACTCCAGTTATAGAAACTCCGTCTTGACCATCCTGACCATTCATCCCATGTGGTATATTAAACAAATACTCACTACTTCCGTTTGTCATACTTATCTTTACTTCCGTTTTTTCCAAACCATCTGTTGAATCGGTGTATATTCTTGTTATAATGTTTGATATACCGGTACCATCCGCACCATTTGAAGGCGCATTGCCTAAGATTTTAACTTCGGGTGTTTCAACTATATTGTTTACATTATAATTGTGTACATCATATTTAATGTGACCGTCTTCAATTCTCATATTAGAAAATGAAGCTCCATGTCTTCCAGCTGGAACAGATATACTGTGTTGAGCTCCGTCAGTAAGAGTGAAATCGATCATATCTGATTTTTCAGTATCACTATAAGACTTACCAATGGACTGAATACCAACACCAGTGGCTCCTGTAGCACCTGTTACACCTTGAAAATCGGAAAGATTTCCGTGTATATGATCCATCAATTCAGAAGAGATGATCTCTTTATTAGATTCCAATATAGTATCAATGGTATCTCTTGAGTAGAAGTTACTCAATGTGTATGCTTTCGTTGCAAAATGGGTTTCAAATCCGTCTTGTCGTATATCAACAAGCTGGTCCAAATTTGATAACGCTATACCAAATGTACGATTTAAATCTTCAAAATTTCTTTGTTGTTGGTTTACTACGTAATTAGAGAAGCCTGTGTATTCATACTGCTTGAAATCGTTAAAATCGTTGCTTATTACGTTATAATCATCCATAACGCTGTTGTAATTAGATGTAAACTTATTATCCAAGGTATGCATATCATCATGAACATCCGTGAATCTTTGTTCGATATTCATTCTTTCAAAATCTAAAATTCTAGAACTATTTGACGCAGTCTCTAATTTGGTAGTAAAAAACTGATCAATCATTCCTTTATAGTTATCTAATGTACTCGTCATCACGTAATCGCTTAATCGATTATTAAAATCTGTACTTAACTCGTCACGAGTGGTTGATATTTGTGTTAACATAGAGTTCCTTAATATATCGTCCGCATTCACAAAATCTGTACGAATTCGTGCATCGCCAGTAACAATTTTCTCAAATAATTCAGAGTGATTGTCACCCATTGTATTTTCAACTCTTTCAAAGTTGTTATTCATACTTATCTCCAATAATCCTAAATTACTATTGGTCGCATGAATTAGATCTTGATTTGCATGAGTTAAAGTGTTAATTAAATTTACATTAGAATTGGTTCGTAATTCGTATTTAAGATCCAAGTCACGTTGAGCTTGTCTTGCCTCATTTATTCTATCATCAAGATTAATGTACGAACTTTCAGCATCACTTCTCAATCCTTCTAATCGTTGATCCATATTTTCTGAAGTTTCTCTCAACATATCATCTGTGTTCAATTGTTTTGTTTTGATATCTTTTTCGACATTTTCGACATGTGTTTGTAGCATACTATTATTTCTCTGAATAATTTCATCATTATTGTTAACAGAATGAACTACTTCGCTTATTTTAGTATCCTGAATAACCGAATGGTTAATCATCTCAGATGCTTGCTCACTTGATTGGATTGACAAGTTTTTAATGCGAGAACTATTCACTGCATATAAAACAATCACTACAGAAACTGAAACAAAAGATATGACAGATAATATTAATGAAATATGTAACGCCATTACAGCTAAATTTTAATATGATTGAAGAAAAGATTATGACATTAATCTAATTGGAGTTTGTTTATCAAGTCCGTAAATTACAATGTAAATAATAAGCATGAATATCATAAGAAAAAAGTGTTTTAATAACAAAATTAAAAAAGTTATGAATAATAATATAGATATTAAAAATACACCTACTGGATTAATGATTTTATAAAAAAATACGAAAAAAGTAATCAAGGCTTTGAAAAAAACAAAATTCTTCAGAATGTCATACAAATAATACAATCCTGACATTTTTGCAACTACACGTATGTATCCTTTTGTTTCTTTCCTCTTGTCATACATGATATTCTCATAATTATTTTTTGGAACAAACAAAACATCTTTTGATTTTTCAGTTTTCATTAAAATGTATTTAATTTAGTAATTACAATTTATTCAGAAGCATTCTGTCATTATTCTTATCACTTTTAATAATAGGTGCTTGAATGTCTGTTCTTGACCTGCCTTGTAAGACGAGATCTGTTTTTGGACTATAAATATTTATCATACTCGAGATCTCACTCAAATACGCATCTAATTGTTGACTAATAGGAAATAAACTGTTCGTTCCAATAATCTTTTCAACACCTCTCTTAGATATAATGTAAGAATGCAACAATATAAATCGTTTTATTTTAAGATAAGAACCATGATCTTCGCAATCGTGACAATGTTTTCCAAGTAATATTATATCCCAATCGTTAGGAATATCCATCATTATCTTGTTTATTGAATACACAATGTTAGGTGGTGGTCTTGCATCGTCTTCAAATATTAAAGCTTTATCTTGATTTTCTTTTACAATCTTCTCCCAAATTTTTACATGACTTAAATAACAACCTATCGCACCTCTTGTTAATTGATAATGTTTATACCGAAACCCTGTCGTTTCTAATTGTTTAAGTTCCAATTTAGCTATATTCGTTAATGGTATTGATTTTATATCCAGTTTACCACCATCAATTGCATTAACTCTAGTTAAGCTGTTGTTTTTAAAGTCTGTATTATTATATACTACCATAAATTCATCGAAACGATCTGGTCTCCTTTTTAAGTTAATCAAGTATATGTGTTTAAAAACATTTTTTTCAGAAGATTCCATTAAATGTATAATAGTAACAAAAATTCCAACAAAAATGAAAAAACAAATATAATATATCATAGTTTATTTTAACAAATATTTTATGAAGATCTATACCATTTCATTTTCATTTAGTAAGTACCATACATTCAATACAGAAGTCCTACCTGGACGTTGTGCTCTGCCAATAATTTGTTGTTCAAGTTGATTTTCAAATTTATGAAACAATATAACATCTGTAGTATTTTCAAGATTCAATCCACTACCATAATTTCTCGAATTAACAAGAAGTGCGTCGAGTTCGTCTGAACGATACTTACGAATTGTTTCATTAACAGAATTACCTTTTATGGTTGCATATTTCAAACCACATGTATCAAGATAAGGAATCATCCTACCAAAAGATTGTTCAAAATCTGAAAATATTAAAAACTTTTTATTTTTACCACGGTTATTATATATGATCCTTTTAAGATTTTCAAATTTGTTCTTACTTTTTGTATACTCGTCATTCCCAGGCAGTTTTGACGCATACTCGTTTTTTTTTTTCATTTTATCCATTTCAATAGAGCCGACTAAATTAGATTCGTCTACTATATAGAAATCATTTCGTATATTTACTATAGTTTTACATAATGGACAAGTGGTACCAATTGATAACCAATTAGAAATACACTCCAAACAATAAGTATTTTTACAACACTTTGAAATACATTTGTTGATAGCATTGTTATAACAGATTATACACAACTTGTTTTCATTTATCCTTATTTTCATAAGTTCTATTTTTTTATCACAATCATTTCTTTCTTCAACTACCCGATCGATCGCAACATTTTTTTGTTCATCGCTTGTGTAAATATATTGCCTTACTGCATTTTCACGAATACTTATGTTTCTATGTTTGGTTTGTAGCTCTTCTAATACTCTGTTTATTATATTCGCTTCAGTATCTAAGTTTCCACTTTGAATAAATCCGATTGCAGTTTGTATATCTCCCGCATTCAAACACTTGATGATATCTCTACTCACTAATCCAGTCAATATATCAATTTCAACTGGAGATTTGCATCCTATTACATTTTGTATGAGATCAGGGATATTGAAGGACTTATCGATAAAGTCATCTGTGTTTTTTAATACAATTTTATCCATAGCCTGTAACTCCAATTGTCCCATAACCTTTATCATATCAGTAAAAAGCTTTTTTGCAAACATATTATTACTTATACCATGAGAGAGCATGTATGAATTATTAATGTTCCTTCTGTCATAATACACTTTTTGAATGGGAAATAATATATTTTTATAAGATGCTGTTACGAACCAAATAAATCGTGTACTTAAATAATGCGCACATGGTGTGTTTGTTGAATCTATTTCATCATAGAATACACGTCTTGCTCTCCAGTTGTTCAAATAAAAAATACCCCTTACATACTTATAAAAAGTCCCTGTTACTAAAATTATATTATAATTGTCAATCTCTGATTCCAAATTTACAATACTTTTTTTTTTGTTAACTACATAATATCGTATCTTTTTAGAAAAAAGTTCAATATATTGACACCATTGCTTTTGAAGTATATGCGGAATAACTATTATATTCACATTTTTGTCTATTAGATTAGGTAACTTTGAGTTTAAAGACAAATGACCATTTCCATAAGACACGTTTCTTGTAATATTTTGATTTGGTATTGTATCTGTTGTAATTATACCAAGTATCACATAGGTTTTACCACTACCTACTTTATCTGCTATGACTCCAATATCGCACTTCATAAATGAATATTTACTCTTGAGGACAACCTCTTTGTCGTCAAATTGTATATCATTTTGTTCCCGCTCTAAACATTTGTTTATTAATACAAGTTGATGAGGTTTAAAAACGATATCGCAATTTATGGGACTCGTATAATACGGATCATTTGACGACAATTCTGTTGAATTAACAAAACGATAATGATCGTTAAAGTTCATCTCTCAATTTATTTAAAGTAAATTGATTATCTTTAAAACATATTTCGAGTTTTTACCTTTTGGTAACAGGTGGTACTGTGTCCATTTTATCAAACGATATATTCAAAATGAGGAAAAATGGCATTAAAACGAACAATAAAGACAGTTTCAATATTAAGTCTTTAAGCGCACGAATTGCACGCAGACCGTCATCTTTATACATAAAAAACTTCTTGCTATACATGACACCAGATATCATATAACCTAGACGTGTCATGAATAGTAAATAAACAATAAAATCAACAGCTAACAATGTGATAATTTTGCTCATTCCTTTTTCATCTTTTATTAAGAATGACATAGCTACATATATAGCTATTACTATAATCAACATAACTAACAAACTTAGAATCAAAAATAGTGTTACATAGTTATCAAGTTTAGGTGGATTTTCTTGATTGATTAAAACTTTGTCCATGTAAACTTGAGATGTAAAGTTAGCACATATGTTTACAATCAAAAAGTTAGCAGCAAGAAGTAAAAATTTTGAACTATATATCAATATAATTTCATTCGTATTCATTTTTTATATTTATTGTATATTTTATATTTTTTAGCTATTAAGTTTCTTTTCTAGATTTCCTTTTTATAAGTCAAAAAGTTTTTTGCAATTATGGTTTTGATTTTGGAAAAGATTTTTGAATATAAAATGCATATTATCTATATAAAATGAATAAAGCACCACCAATATCTCAATCACAGTTGACGTCGTCGTTAAAAAACATTAATCACCAAATTGAATCAAATTTAAAGATAGAAAACATAAATTCGATATTAAGAAATATTTTAATAGATAATAAGTATTTTATAACATTTTTCGTTACAGTTTTTGTGATTTATTTTTTACCTCTAAAACATAAAGACATTGAAAAAAATAAAATTAGTTTTGCAATGGGTATTAAGTTTATATCAGATCTTATACTATTTCTTTTGGTTGTGTTTATTATCACAATCATTCTAAGTAAGGTTTTCCTCGCTAAAATAATATCCAAATCTGATAATGATTGTCAAGTTAAAGTGGGTATATTTAAATGGTTTTTTACTTTTTACAAAGGATATTACGACGAATGTTCAGATAAGGTAAAATATGTTGAGAAAGGAATACATAATATTTTATGGATGGCTTTAGTGTTAAAAGGTATACATTCTATGGAAAACGTATTTATACCTTTAATTGAATCGAAGATCAAATCAAAAAAGTTTATTTCACTTTTACATATTTGTGTATATTTAGTGTATTTTATGATTTTTTGCCTTTTACTTTTAAAATATTGGATAAATAGTGATAGTTTGGGAGTAAATTTGATGTATAATACAGCAATTATCTATTCTCTTTTAACTTTCATAACACTTATGGTTGATAAAATCATTATAATGGTTAATAATTCAAACAATCCTGTTAGTTACAAGTACGTTAAGAATCACTTACCTGTTACTTTGAAAGAACCTTTGAAAGAACAATTAATTCCAGATATGAAATACATCATAGCAATCAACCTATTTTCAGTTGTAGCAATATTCTTCAAAAAATATTACGATATAAATAATGACACAAACTCTTGAATATATTGACAAAACATCTGATAAAAATAAAGATAAAAAAGACAGATATCTAACACAATTTGCAATTGTATTCATAATCTTATTGTCGGTTGTATGTTTGTTTGTTTTTGTCAATACGATGTATTCTTTAAAAAACCATAAAGAAATAAATCTTCAAACTATTATACAAGCGAACAAAAAGCTACCAATTTATGTTAAAACACAGATTAAAAACTACACAATTTTGTTCATTGGTATTTGTTTCATCATCCTTCTAAATTACTCAAATAGTTCAATACAAAAACATATTAACTCAATATTGTTATTTTCGTTAGTAACGATTGGATTGTTATTTACGAAAATTACATTTTACGAAAAAATAAGCAGTTCTTCAATAGATTGGACAACATTTATTAAAAAAGATTCGAAGTTGTATGACTTTATAATTTTTAACTTTGTATTCTTTGTTCTATTTGTTTTTTATGATTTAACAAAGAATAAAGTTAAGATAAAGTTATCAAATAAAACAAAAACAAAAGCCCTAACCGAAATAATTCAAATTATTTTTACAATAGTTGTATTTTTTGGTTTGTTAGTTTATTTTAAAGACATCGCACAACTAAAATATATATGTATAGGGCTTATCATATTTTACATTTTTAAGATCATACATAAAATTGACATTATGTTTGATTTAGGTATGCGTAAAAAGATGGATATGTCAATTATGGAATATAGTAACTATGAGCTGTTAAGATTGGTACAATATGTATTAAACGGTCTGTTTTTAATAAATTTTTTTAGTTAAAATATGTTATAATCATAAATGTTAATAGTACAGGTGCTTGGTACATTCATTATGCTTTCAATAGTATACGAAGATTACAAAAGAAACGAATCGAATAGTTCGTTTAACTTTATGTTAGAAGTAATAAGAAAACATATTGTGATTGTTTTAACTCTAGTTTGTTTTATTTCTTTATCTATACTGATAGACCCAGTCCGTAATGGTTTAAATTGGATCGTCTTATATTTATATGTTTTTGTGAAAAAAGTAGATATTTTTGATGAACTTTATACAAAATTATTAATGACATTTAACACACTTTTAGCTATAAACATTTTAAGCGGGTATTGATTTAGATAACATAATAACAACAACAAGATAAGCCTTAATTACGGTAGTTATAATTCTAAGTTTATGATCATTATTTTTTTTTAATTCTGATCTTTTTCTTTCATCTTCTAAACTTTCACCTGGGACAGATTTAAATGTTTCATTTTGAGAATTAATATTAAAAGCTGAAATGAACATATACGATTTAAACAAGACAACTGAATATAGAATACCCTGTGAAAAAAGTAGTGATTTCTTTTGTTTCATTTTTTCGCTGGAAAATATTTTGAATATGTTTGATACTTCTTGTAGAACATCTCTGGTATACATATTATTGGTTCCTTCTTTTGCTTCTAAAAGATTTTGAATACCAGATTTAACCTTGTCTAATTTTTGGGCCCAAATTTGTAAGTCGTCTGATTTCGTATCATCGAAAACACCTGTCAATGATGGTTCTTGTCCTTCTGTCCTATTGTACTGTTTCTGTAACTCCTCGTAAGTTAATTCCTGTTCTAAAAACCTTGTAGATATCTTTTTAGATATATTGTCCAAAACAACATCAGAACTGAATACAACTTCTGAGTCGTCTGTTGAATTATTAAGAAATTGATGTGAATACACAACACTAAAGAAGATAACAAAAGTCGTCAACATGATCCACGAGTTGATTTCTTCTCTAAAATTAAAAACCCTCGAATCTATATATCCTTGTCTGTACAAAAGAAATACAGTGAAATGAATTGGAATAACAATTATCAACGAAGATATAAAATGAGGTAGAAGCTCAAGTACAAAGTAATAAAGAAAAGAAAAGTTTGTAATTGTGTTTAACATAATATGAAGTATGAGAAGCAATAACAAAAACCCAAACAGAAATATAAAATAGTAAAAAACAACGAGAGTCAAAACATGTCTCTCATAATAACTTGCATCGTCCATTTTTTTTGGATCTTTAGGTAGTAACAATGGCATAGAACGAAGTAAACTATTCGACACAACATTTAAAATGATGAACAAAAAGGAATACTTTGTTGTATATGTCATTTTTTAAGGTTGTCTTGTTTGTTTCAAATAGAGGAAAAAAATATAACCTGTTTAATAATGGAGACGAATAAAGAAATAATGTCGGAGTTAGAATCTTTGCGAACAAGAGTCAAACTTCTTGAAAAATTAGTTTTATCATTAGTGGAACAACAAGATGCACCTAGAAGAGAACCCTATTACGATTCAAAAAAGACACACAATGACACTTATATGGAGCCTAGCAATCCTCGAAGATTTATTATTTAACGATTGAACACCTTAAGGGTCCATATTAAAAGTAAAATAGTCATTGGGTATGCAATCTTCGTTGTAAATTCTTGATTACCGGTTAGATCATTGTTTGCAATATAATTTCTTAATAGATCTGTCATAACATAGTGTGAACTAATTGCTAAAAGAATAGTTAACGACATTGTAACCAACTTAAGAACATCTTTTTTTTTAGAGACAAACCGATCGAACATACTGTCATTATTTTGATACTGTTTAGATTCTTTGTTTTGTTGCAATTTGCCCTGTAAATTTTCTAATTGTTGTTGAAGTTGCGCTTCTTTAAAAGAAGCTGACGCATCATATATTGGTTCACGTAAAGGAAGGTTATGTTTTTGTTGTGTTGTTGTAGATTGTGTAAGTTGGGGAGTATCTGTTGTATCGTTTATAGAATAATCATTAATATCTAAAGTTTGTTGAGGAGTTTGTTGTTGTAAAGAAGGATTGTAACCTTGATCATATGCTTGATAAAGTTCAGTACCACCAAACATTTTTATACTATACATACATATAATTTGTGATTATTAAGTAAGAAATATGTCGTTTTTAATTTCTAAAATGGAGTCATTGAGTCAATTAGATGATTTTTATGAGGTTTTAGAAAAGAAAATGGAAAGACCTCAAGAGGTTGCATTTAAAATTGAAGAAAAAAAATTAAAAGAAAAGAAAAGAAACATTAGCACGATATTAAATGTTGTCGCTAAAAAAATAGATAAACATAACGGGATTTTATATGGTGGTTATGCGTTAAATGAACTTTTACCAAAACATTTACAGTTTTATGATGAAGATACAATCCCAGATTATGACTTTTTTGTTAAAGACGCAGAAGCAGTGTCTAAGGATATTGCAGATAAATTAAAATCAATTAAACAACAATATACAGAAGTACGATATGCTATGCATGAAGGGACATATAAAGTATTTTCTAACTTCGAGTCTGTTGCAGATGTGACACAGATCAGTAAACACGAATATGATACCCTTCTTAAAAACTCTATTAAACATAAAGTCAATTACAAAACGACCGTTAAACTTGCACCCATTGAATTTCTTAAAGCTGTTGCCTATTTGGAACTATGTCTGCCTATTGGTAGCTCCTTTCGATGGACCAAAACTTTTGAAAGAATTTTACGATTCGAAAAAGCAAATCCTTTAAAAAAATCAAATTCTCTACAATTATCTATTGGAGATGTATTCAAATCACATGAACTTCCTCAAATTTTTAAAAATATTCATGCAATATGTAAACAATATATCAAGCTAAATGAACTTGTTTATATTAACCTGAATGCTATGAATGTTTTTACATATTTAGATAACAAAAAGGAATGTAAAAAAGTATCAAAGGAAGAATATATTTTACCGTTAGAAATATTATCAGATGATGTTAGTCTGACTTTAAATGATATAACAAGTAAATTAAGAGCATATAATTTTGATTATAAAATAACTTCATTTGAGTCGTTCAAAACATTCATACCCAAAAAAACAACCATAACAATTCTTAACACAGAAACTAATAAATATCATAAATTCGTTTCAATTTATGACGCGACCGAACGATGTTTCGCCTATCTAACAAGAAATAATACACGCTATGTATCAATATACTTTTTGATGTACATATATTACTTTAAAGAGCTAATTGAAGAAAAAGATGAAAATAAAGTAATTCTTCATAAATTATACAAAATCATGGACAATGAAAATACTCATGCAAAATTGATAAATTTATTCACAGATAAATGCTTTGGAACAGAAAATACAATGAGTGCGATAAAAAAAAATAGATGGGAAAACAAAAAGAAAGCGTTATTTTATCGTCCTTGAATTAAAAAGCATTCTCAAAAAATAAATATCTCAATATATTTCAAAATAATATACACAAATGCATAAGATATTCTGGACATTTTGTACATTCTTAATCATTCTTACAATTATATCTGCTTTTGGTGGGAGCATTCGGTTTCGTGAAAATTTCTTAGAGGAGATCTTCGATGTATCTCATACCAATGAACAATCTGTTTCTGAAGTGAGTAACGAAATTTTAACACACACCTTTGTTTCACAAGAGGCACAAGACGTTATTTCCCTTCCCTCTGTTCCCTCTCCTGTTGTTCCCTCTGTCCCCTCTGTTCCCTCTGTTCCCTCTGTTCCCTCTAGACCCACTGTTCCCTCTAGACCCACTGGAACTTCGTCAACACTTGCCTCTGTTATACCACCTCGATCTTCGTCCTCTTCTAAAACGAATACCGTAACACCAACCAGAACCAACTTCTTTAAAAATACGAACAGTTACGGATCTGTTATAGAAGCATTTGATGGTGATCAGTTTGCTTCTTTCCGTTAATTCTAATTTATTTACAACAATTTAAACAAATCGTATGGTGAGTTTATAACATATATTTGGTCGTCTCTGTCCATAATTCTTTCGTTTGGATCAAATAAACAATTTATCCATTTATCATATTGTAAGTTAGTTTCACTATCATCGATAAATATATAATTTGCATATTTATAGGTTTCTGTAAATTGTTTAAAGGGTCGTATATCTGGTTTCAATTTGTTATTAAATTTCTCAGGAACACTTGTTACATTCTCAATATCGAGACTAATAGAAGTTAACTTTTCGAATTTTTTTAAAACAGATTCAATCCACATACTTGGTGCATTACTAAAAATGAACACATCATCAATCATTTTTTTGTATTTTACATATTTAATCACTTCATACCATTGTTTGTACAATACAATATCGTCATCGTATATTTCTTTTAAACAATACTTGTTAACAAAGTCGTCTGTATATACATACTCATTGAAATCTTGAATTGTCATTTTTTTTTTAAACTTGTTTTTTTTATTAATCTCGTTCGTTAAGTACAATGTATGTCCGTATTTTTTATATTGTTTACGATTAACTTTTAATGCATGTTCGGGTGTTAAATGTGTATTTTCAGATAAAAAAAACGAAGCCCTTTTGGATAAATTGTCGTTGACAGTTTTGTTATTTAAAATCACACCATCAAAATCAAGAAGAAGACACTTATCCATAATTTAACATATGAGTGATATTTAAATATTATTAAAGTATTCATCACTCATCACTATCTGTATCACTATTCGCATCAGTTTCTGAATTGTAAGATTCCATTTTTTCTTTTAAGTATCTCTCTGGAGTAAGATATGTATCTCTAAATTCAACATCATCAATGTCGTGATCGGATTCGTCATCACTATCATATTCATCAGAATTATCTGAAGAGTTACCTAAACGATCTTTTATGCGTTGAGAATTTGTTTGATATTCTAAAAAGTTAATGTTATAATTTGGATTCAATATTGAAGTACTAAATTTACGAACATTCTTCATTACATAATATTTAACTGAAATAAGCATATGCCAATTTACATTTTTAAAATCATACAGAAGTCCATCTGACCGTCTGACTGTAAATCGTAAGTGATTTAGTTTTCCAATTGGGTGAAATTCTTTATAAACGACACCATAAAAGTCATTTCTACTTTGCGAATAACCTTGAACTCCTAAATTAACTAAAGCCAAACCAGGTGAATAATCATTGAACATCATACTACCTCTCAAATGATTTTCAATATTATCACAATGAATAGTAACATATCGTTCGCCGTATAATTTTAAAACACCTGTTGAAGTCAATTGAAACGAACTAATAAAAGTCAGGTCATATTTAATATTTACTGTGTGTAATTTTGGAGAATATATGTAATGTAGTACATTTCCTTTGTTTTTTATTGGTATTAACTTGAATGTATAATCTGATTTTGTTTCATCAACTGTAAAACTGTTATGTTCATCAAATTTATATATATCGTTTTGTGAGGTGAGTAATGTAATATTATATTGTTTTAAAGTATCCAATGTATGTAGGTTGAACATATTGTCTTCGTTTGCACTAATTTTTAATGTTTGAACGAAAAGTTCTAATATTGTATCTCTTTCATTCTTTGTTTTAACATCTGATAAATCTATTTCATAAATAGAAAAAGGCTGGTCTCTCAAAGATTCTTTATTGTTGACAATAGTAATTCCATTAATAAAGAAAGATACAAACTGTCCAACATCTTCGAGAACTGCAGATACATCACTGAATATTTGTGCATTCTCAATTTCTTCAAGTTCATCATCAATAGGTTTATCATCATTATGAAACAATATTTGCATGAACGTATTGATTTCAGTGGTAAATTCGTCATATAAAAAGTCAATACTATATTTGATTTTATCCGTTGGGACACTTGCATAAAGATTCAAATCATAATCAATGGATTGATACATATTATTGTATTTGGATGATGATACTTGATTAAATCCAAGATTATCGGCCATACTCGAAGTTTTCATATTAAACACGAATGGTTTGGGTGGATTTTCAGTATTGGTAAACATTAAAACTGATTTTCTGTTTTCACTCACTTTTGTAATTGGAACTTCAGCTGTTAAATTGTAATCGTTCAACATCAAATTAAGTTCGTCAATGTATTCTGATATAGTATAATCACGTTCATCAATTGATAAGCTTACATATTGTGATGTGTCTGTTAACTTTCCATGCCCAACTTTAAAAGTAACATTATTATTATGGGTTTCAATGGAATACATTGTTCTTGGGATGGTTACATCTAACACATCGATACCATAAATAAACTTGAAGGGTTCTGTAAAGTTGATTTGAAAATCATTTGGTTCGTTCCACCTATATTGATCTCTTTTTTGACTATCTATCAAAACAATAAGATTTTCTTTGACACTATTTTTATATAAAAAATCCAAATCTTCAACTGGCATTAGTGTTCTTATTTTATGTTAACGAAAGAATCTTTAAAACAGTTAAAATTTCATAAAAAGAATCGTATTTTAGTTTATTTTTTAACTGACAAATGAAATTTTCTATTTTTTTGAAAATAATTCTGTTCTCTGTATTATTTTTAATTTGTCTTCAATTAAACATATAGGAAGTGAAATAATAAATGAATATGAAAAGTTAATAAAACTAATATACCCATACGTATTCAATATATCTGTAATTACTTTCCAATTCATTTTTATTTATCACTTGTAAGTTTTTTTGGTGAGTTAAAATATAAATTATGATGAACTTGTATATTTGATAGGTATTCTAATTTGGTTCTCATAAAATGAACTATGTATGGTATGTTCCTGTTTTGTTGGCAACATTTATCAACATTACAAATATTCTCGTTTGTATGGATTAAATCGTGTATGTTTTTATCATATTACTTTAAACCTTTGTTGAATTGGGCATACATGAACGGTTTTCCAACACGGTCAAGATCAATGACATCGTGGTCAATGTGAAAACGTACTTTTTCATTTTATTAATTTTTTATACAATAATATCATTAAATATATCCACGTAGTCAGTAAAATGAACGATATGACTTTACCGATCCTATAGACTCGGTCGAACCCGTTTTCCACACCGTTGATGAAGACTAGGTCATGAAAAACTTTAACGATTTTGCCGATCAGAATATCATTCATAAGAGCATCTTTTGTAAAGTATGTCTGATAAACAAGGGGAATCTTATACGAGTAACAACCTTGAGAGAAAGAGTTCATCGTATCAAAAGCTGGTGGCGTAAAGAACAAGTAGTTCAAATAGCTGGGGTTTTTTTTTTCGATGTATAAACATGTATATGATGTATGGTATATACAACAATGGGTTGATAATGAAACAATATTATGTTTGTGAGTAGCTGCTAGATAGAAGGGGTTTGGTACATATGGACAAGGTCCTAGATTGTAGCATTTTACAACATTATCTTTTAAGAAGGTAGAAACGTCTGTTTGTATCTCACTATCCTGAAATCGCTCTGATATAATGGCGTCATCTTCGATTATCATAATATAACTTAAACTTCCAATTAGTCGAAAGATGTTTTTGAATGCATGTAGTTGATCTTGATATGCATTAGTAATGGTCCCTTTCTCACATTTCTTGAAATTTTGGTTGAATTGAATGTAAATGTTCGAAACCGGGATTTTGGATACAATGTGGTCATAGATGTGTTTGTGGCGTGAACTGTTCTCCATTGTCATGATGAACGTTGCGTCAACAACGTCATCTAGAGGAAAAGATCCTTTTTTGTGTATGTGTTCTAACCGATAACAATTTGTCATTTTAAAGTAATAGAATGAAATTTTCTTACCTTTCTTTTTGAAGTTTATTCATTTGTTTTACATCATCGGAATCATATGCATAGGGTCGTCCAACAAGTGCTCACTGGTCCAACAAGTGCTCACGCGAACGTGTCTACACGATCTGTTCAGTCAACACTACTCTTCAGCTGCTCCGCTATTGATCGTTGATTGTCGAAGTGTCGCTTTGAGCTTTTCCACTCATCAGACACTCGTCTTGAGCGGAATCTGTCTTGAGCTTTTATCTGGGTGACTGATGGTTCCTTGGTTTTGGAGATGCAGAAGCAGTCCCACAAGCAAAAATAAAAACGGAGAATCCCGACCAAGACACCCAAAAGGAGTCCGACTATACCCGTCAACAGCAGAGCAAAACAGCCCTCAACAAGACCACGTACAGTCCATTCATGAGCGACGATTGTTTCAAGCTGCTTCATCTTACGTTGCGAAACCTGCTCCATCGGCTCGGACCTTTCAAGAACTAGCGCACACTCCTTGGCAAGATATGCGTGGCCTGTTGACAGAGGGTGAAATCCGTCCCATCGCCAATCAAAAGTGGCGTGGCTAGCTCGTGCTCTCCTGCAGAGCACATCCTCGTCGAGGAACCATACTTGCGGGCGTTTTTCCTTTTTGCTCTCGTGTGCGTGTACAAAACTTGTTAAGGCCTGAACTAGTTGTAAACCGACCGTAAGCGCGATGAAGTCGATCAATCTTATTCCGCGAAAAGGGGACACTGCGAAGGAAATAAGTCTACAAAGGGGCATGGCTGACGACGTAGTATTCGATGCGACAAGGAAACGATTCGCGCCAAATTGTGATTGAAGTTGCGACAACGTTCCAAACGTTCGATGCGCTATGAGTCGACCAGCGCTCGGGTAGCAGGTTCTATACTCGTCTTGGAAAGAGGTGGGATCGCTGTAATTGACTTTTGAACCAGTATACGTGTTTATCCAGTCTCCCACCGATGGCACGAGCTGACTGCCGACGGAATAGCTCAGATGCATACGTCCCAAATCTAGAACTTGCCAGAAGAAATTTGGAAATATGGCATGGAGCAAGTCGTTTCCTCCCATGTGTATTATCCACAGTGTTTCCGAATCCACTACAAGCTTATTCGCTTCCAGTTCAGAGGCAACCAGCGCCATTTGACGGGCCAGGTCTGGCATGCATTTTCCTACCTTTCCAACGTTCAGATAACTCCAATCTTGCTGCACCGCAAGTTGAATTGGCCAGGTGTGATAACCGCACCAAGTTCCGTCGACCCATGAGTCCCCCAAAAACACCGCATCAAGTCGGGATGTTGAGCTTTTTGAAGACCACCGTAGAGTGCTATGATTCATTACATGCTTCCCACCAACAATAGTGTTTAAGTGATTACTTTTCGCTATTTATTGCGAAAATAATTGCCCATTTGCTAGACAAATATATTTTATATAAAAGATAAATGAATGATTCAGAGTTTAATACCGATGACAAATCAATTTACATAGATAAATGGACTTTTAATTTAGAAAATTTAGTAAGGACATGGGCATTCCAAGCTCTTTTACACAGAGATATGCATAGTAAAAATGCAAAAAAATACAAAACAATGTCTGGAAGATTAACCATTCCTCTCATATTATTAACAACATTAACAAGTGTAGGATCGTTTGGAGCTGTTGATTCACAACAATACAAAATATGGATGTATGCCACAGGAGCTCTTAACTTGTTTGCTGCATTTTTAGCTTCTATGTCAAAGTATTTGAAACCAGATGAAAAATGTTCTAACCATATGCGAACATGTAAGTTGTATGATAATTTATTTCGCGATATTTCAATACAATTGAGTATGGCCCCTGAAGAGAGATCTGATGCTGACGAATTTATACAAAAAACAAAAGACAGACTAGAGCGACTTATGAACGATTCTCCTATGATTGCAGAAACTATATCGAAACAAATATTAAAAGATCACAACGTAGAAAGTCCAGATGATTTTGATATTGTAATTTACGGAAGAGAGAATGAAAACAAATGTCATAATGATTTGGTTGCTGCTCAAATCTAGATATTTTTTTTTCTTAGCCTTTAACAAAGAGCAATACTAGAATGGACGAAGCAGAGGCGCTAGCACAAGTAAGATATACGAATCTAAAAAAAAAAGTAAATGCAGAAAGTTGGTCATATAATATGGAATTTTTATTAAAGCGTTGGGCTGAAAAAGCTGCTGGTTTAAGATTTATGCATGCAACAACCGGTGGTGAGTGGAAGAAATTTTCGGATTATTGTTCTTTATCAGCTATTTTTGTCACTATTATTGCATCCGGTGCAAGCTTAAGTGCTGCAAGTGTTGATGATCAAGATATAAAAGACTCCATATTAATTGGTGTAGGCGGTGTAGGTTTATTTTCAAGTCTTATTCAGGCACTCAAACAATTTTACAATTCTGAAGAAAAAACAGCGGATCATTTATCGATAGCGAAACAATTCGGTAGTTTCTATCGTTATATTAACCTTCAATTAGCTATGTCTCGTGAAGAAAGAGATCCAGCTGATGTGCTTACCTCTTATAGTCTTAAAGAATATGAAAGGTTAATGTCAGAGTCCCCTTCTATTTCTGCGTCTGCAATAGAAGCTTTCAATGCAAGATTTAAGAATTCAGAACAAACAAGGCCTGATATTGCTCTCGAAAGCTTTGTGATCGATATTTGTAAAAACGATGAAAACACATTAGCATTAGATAATGAGGATAAAGATATTTTATGAATTTATATAGAAAATAATGTTTATGATATGTCATTTTAACTTGTTCATCTTCTATGTTGCATCATTAGTTTATTAACTTTTTGAAAGTTATCGCTTATTTCTTGATCTGTTTTTTTTTGATTTTCAAACTGTTGTCTCATTTTATTGTCTTCTTTTTTAAGATACCGTGAATATGCTTTGCTATCTTTGTCTGACATTTTCAAAGGTTCTTCACGATGTTTTTCATAGTCTTGTACAGATTTGTAATCAGGTGTGGTTTTAATATATTTTTTATCAACTAATTTACTTGTTGAATATGCGACATGATAATCCATATAATGAAGATGTCTATTAGTTTTGTTTTCCCCTGAAAAATCATTTATTTGGTTCACTCCTAATTCAGTAAAAGCCAGTTCTTTTGAGATGGAATGAGGTGTAGGTACACATCTTTTGGATATTTGCTTTGCATTTTGTGAATCTGAACCATCAAACACGTCATTGAATTTATCAATCGTAAAGCTTTTAATGGAATTTTCAATTTTAATGTCTTCTCTGTTTTTGGTTGATTTTATCATCATTTCCGCATAACCTCTATCATGTGGGTTCTTTTGTTTATTTTCATCAAAAACCTTGTTAAAATGTATTTTAAAATCATTTTGATCTGTATGATTTACTTGGTCCACTTTAAAATCAAGATTTACATTTCTTTTTTGTGTTTGCTCTTGATCCACTTTAAAATCTTCAAACTCACTTTTTAATTGGTCAAATGCTTTGTCAATTTGTTTCAACTTATATTCTTCAAGTATTTTAGCGTAACTTAATTGTAACAGTTTAAACAATGTGGTAGACCCCCCTCTATCTGGATGCATTTTAAGTGCAAGTTGTTTATACTTTTGTTTAATTAATTGAATCTCATCATTCGGCGATACTCCTAAAACAGAATACGGATTAGTAGTCATTCTTTATTTATAAAATCTACTTAAATAGTTCATATTTTTTATAATCATTTAAACCTACCTAATAATGTTCGGGAAGAAATGCATGGACGAAAAAGAATATTACTTAATTTTAAATATTGATATAGACTCTACCTCAGAACAGATCAAAAAAGCGTATAGACAACAGGCAATTATATATCATCCTGATAAGAATAATGGTAACGATAACCAATTCAAAAAAATCCAAGAAGCCTACGAAGTATTATCGAACTCAGATAAAAAACATTTGTATGATAACAATATAATTGATGATCAATTTAACTGTTCAGAAGACATGATGAGAAATGGTCATAATGCTACATTTTTTACTTCTGATCCGACCGAAATAATATTTCATTTTGAGGACCTGTTCAGCAATATGATGTTCAATAAAGAACCTGAAATTTCAAAGGATAATACGTTTACCCCACCTATTACTAATAAACCTGAAACTATTTTTTTAACATTGGATGATATCATATACGGATGTGAAAAGAAAATAACATATACAAGGGATCTGTTGTGTTCTAAATGTAACGGTGAAGGTGCTACTTTTTCAAGTATGATACAATGTATCACATGTCAAGGTAGAGGATATTGTGATAGTTTTCCATTTCCAACAGTATGTCGTAGTTGTAACGGAAATTCTAAAATAAAAACTAATGTTAAAAAATGTATATTATGTAAAGGAAATAAAAAAATAAAAAACGATTTTATATGTGAGATGAATATATTACCAGGTCAAGAGCATAACTCGAAGTTGTTTATAAAAGAACATCATCTTAATATTACCATTAAACACGATCTTTCAAAATCATCAATATCTATGAAAGATAATACATTGTTCGTAAAGCATTGTATAAAGCTTGAGGAAATGTTATGTGGATTCACACATTACATTACCTTAGGTAAGAATGATAAACATATAAAACTTGAAAAGGATGGATATTTCAATGTGAAAGAGCCTATTGTGTTTTTAAACAATGGGGTGTTGTTAAAAGATGGTTCAAGAGGATCTGTAATTATAAAGTGTTTCATTGAAGGAACATCGAAAGAAAAAGAGCTTAAGAAGTTTTTACCAGCATTTAAAAAGATATTTCGGTAATTTATCGCTTTCTAAAAAAATATAATAAAACCATCACAATTATTATGAAATTCATGAATATGCACATTTTTCTTGCAATGCTTGTTGAAATGACATGAGGAAATAATAAATTTTTAAAAGAATTGCTAATAATATCGTTTTGTGCGATAATTTGATTAGTAAATATATTATATGCATGTTCTTTGGTAATGACAGGTTTTCCCAACATTACATTAACTTTATTATGTATTTCAACTGTCCAATCGAAAATCTTATTTCGTGAACTAAAAACTGTATCAGTCAATGGAACATCATTTAGATTGTTTTTATAATGGTGCGCACAATCAACACAAGGGATAACTTTGTGGAAATCATTAAAAAAGTTTTTGTAAGCGTTTTTGTCTTCCTGAGTTGGATTGATGGGATATCCTAATGCTATTAAGTGAAGCGACATCCAAACGTACTTTCCCCATATCATTGGTTTCATTTTATATTATAATTATTTATGAACAATATTATTTTTTTCAATTCTATTTAAAAAAAATCATCAATGTTATTTTAACCGAAAGTATCTTGTTTCTTTTTAAATGATTCATAATAATTCTTTTTATAATTCTCAACATAATTCGCATAATTCGCATAATAAAAGAAAAGATATTCAATGTATTAATTGTGGTATATTTGGACATACATCAAAATATTGCAACTGTCCGACCACAAGTTATGGAGTTATTTGTTACAAAATGTCAGACAGAAGGCCAATGTATCTAATGATTCAAAGAAAAGACTCGCTAAGTTATGTCGAGTTTATAAGAGGAAACTATAATATACAAAATAAAAATTACATAATTCGAATGCTCGAAATGATGACAAAAGATGAAATAGACTTTTTAAGAAGGAATACATTTGATGCTATATGGAATGCGTTATGGGTAGATAATAAACACACATCCTCATATTATAAGAATATGAAAGATAAATTTACAACAATAAAAAATGGATATTTTATTAAGACTAAAACAGATACGATCTCTTTTAGTTTAAATATTGGAATAAATAAATGTAGATCCTTTTTGAAAGAACAAGAATGGGAGTTTCCAAAAGGGCGAAGAAAGTTAGGCGAAAAGGATTTTCAATGTGCTATTCGAGAGTTTAACGAGGAGAGCAATATAAAGATAGCAGATGTATATTTTGGGGATTCTTCAAAATATTTTGAAGAGATTTATTTAAGTACAAACAAAATTCGATATCGTAATGTCTATTATATCTCAAAATATATGCGTCCATGTGACCAAAAAGTATTATTTGATAAACGAAATGCGTTACAATCAAAGGAGGTCAGAGATGTGCAATGGTTTCCGTATGCCATAGTAAATTCGAAACTAAATGGTAGAAATATAGAAAAAATAGAAACATTTAAACTGGTTAATGATGTAGTATGTAAAAAATTCGAAAACATTGAATAAAAATATATAAGAAATTAAAAGGGTTTGAATGGGTTCAAGTAACAATAATATCAAAGAACATGTTTATAATTTATTGGAAAAACACGTAACAACATATAATCAAACTGATGCTTTAGAAATTGAGAATAAATTATATATTTTGAAAAAGAAATTGTCGACCCGTTATAATCACAAATTGAAGCATCAGTTACCCGAATACTTTTTAGATAAATATTCAGATAATTTCAATGAAACAAATTTAGATGATACTATCTCGTCAATATTTGAGTTATCTCCAAATCAGCGCTTTTTGAAGAAGTTTATGTCATTAAACACAAAGAATAGAAGTTTATTGTTATTTCATGGTGTTGGTGTGGGTAAGACTTGTGCATCAATAAGTATCGCAGAGAATTTTCATAATTCGTATTCAAATATGAAACAGACGATCGTTTTAAGTAACAAAGTAATTCGTCAAAACTTTGAGAACGAGTTATTTGATTTGAAAGATATAGATAATGCGTGTGTCGGTAACAAATATGTACAGATGGTACACAATTGGCAAAATATTCCTAAAAAACAATTATTAAAGAAGGTAAAAAAGAACATTGAAAACTTTTACGATTTTAAAGGATATCTTCAGTTTTCAAATGAAATTCAAAAAAAGAAAACAATATTATCTGAAAATGAATTTGCAAATTACATTTTTAAAAACTATTCAAACCGTTTAATCATAATCGACGAGGTGCATAATTTAAGATCAAATGATACATCTATGAAAAAGATTCCTGTGTTATTACAAGATGTTATAAAGTTTTCTTCTAATTTGCGTGTATTATATTTATCAGCAACCCCTATGTTTGATGATTATTCCGAAATTGTATGGTTGTTTAATACACTGTATTCTGTTGAAAAAGGAACACAAGTGTTGCTACCTAGTGATAATTTGTTTAATAAAAATGGAACAATGTATGACATATATAAGAACAAGTTGATAAGGTTTGCGAACAAACATGTGTCTTATATGCGTGGTGAAAATCCTTTCACCTTTCCTTTAAGATTGTACCCGAGTATAAATAAAGATACCAATGTGTTAGTTCAATATCCGACCAAAGATGTATATAATAATATAATACCAGAAAATGAAATGTTAAAATTTACCGAAATAATACAATCAACTATGAGTGATGATCAATATTCTATTTATAAGACGATCGATTATAAAACTGAAACAATATCGAAAGAAGTTGAGCAAGATGATGAAAACAATGATATGCAAAAAAGAATTCAGTTATCGAATATATATTATCCGAATGAAGGAAGTTCGATAGTCAACATTGGGAAGAATGGTTTATTGTCTATTATGGATTATAGTTCTTCAAAGTCTAGCATTCAATTTAAATATAAAAGTCTGTCTGTTCGTGTATTTGATGAAAATAATTTGGGAAAATATTCGCCAAAAATAAAGAGTATAGTAGAATATATCAAAAAATCAAAAGGAATAGTTATAGTATATTCAAAATATATAGATGCTGGTGTCATTCCAGTTGCAATAGCACTTGAATCAGAAGGCTATACACGCTATAAAGCGAAAAACCTATTAAACGATAATAATAATAAAAACAAAAGAAAGTACGAATACACAATAATAAGCGGTGATAGTAAACTTACACCATCCAAAGAAAGTGTCATATCGACTATTCGTTCCTATGAAAATCGCAATGGTGACTTGATTAAAATAGTCATCATTTCACAGGTAGCTACAGAGGGTGTAGACTTTAAGAATGTTAGAGAAATACATCTACTCGAACCTTGGTTTAATATGAGTAAAGTTGAACAAATTGTAGGTAGAGGTGTGCGTAGGTATAGTCATATTAATTTACCATCTGATGAAAGAAATACAACCATTTACTTGCATGCAAATACTATTCCAAAACTACACGATAAAGAGTCGGTTGATCTAAGGATGTATAGAATATCTGAAATTAAACAACAGAAAATATCACAAATAGAACGAATACTGAAGGAAGGTTCGGTTGATTGTAATCTTAACAAGAATGTTCTTTATTTCGATAAAGATACGATCAATAAAAAAATATCAATAACAACATCTCAAAATACTAAAATAGATAATTTAAGGCTTGGTGACACGGATAATAGTAAATTATGCGATTTTCAAAATTGCAAAATAGAATGCATACCGAAAATATCAAAATCGAAAGTTATAAAAAAGAGTCTTAATTTTAATGTTTTATCATACGAGGTAAATCAATACATTTCGAGAATTTTTGCATTATTTAAAAAATTAGATGTAACTTTTATGACTTATAATCAAATATTAAATGCATTCATAAACATATCTCAAGACCATCAATCCATATTAAAATATGCGTTGTCTAAAATAATTGATCAAAAAACTACTTTCAAATTTAGAGGTATTGATTCGTATATAGTTCATTCTTCAAATAAGTATATAGTTCATCCATTAAAATTGGATGATAAAAAGGTACCGATACTTTTAAGATACAAAGAGTATCTGAAAAGACCAAGTAAATTGCATCTTAAATATTGGAAGGATAAAAAAAACAAAAAGGTTGGTAATGTGTTTGAAAATAATGGTATTATTGATCAAACAGTTGTCTCTCCAAAGAGCATCGTTTTAAGTGCAACTAAAAGACTGCATGACGAATATGAAAAAATAGAGAACATACTTTCCACAGTGTATGTAGCAGATGAACTTAACAAGCAAACTATTTGGAGTATGGTTATTGATAAGATGAACATTTATGAACATACAAGTTTTGTTAATTATTATAAAAAGTATGCTATTAGGGATACCAGTTTATTGGAAAGTTTAAAAGATGGTTTAATTTACTTTGTTAATGATTTAAATAAAATACAGAAAGTGTACAATTACGAACAAGATAAGATAGTTGTGTACAATGATGTAGGAAAAGAAGTAAAAACGACACAAGGAGAGCTAGCTAATCATATGAAAAATATAGTAAAAAAAGGAAATGATAAATTGAATAAAATCAATATAGATGAACTTTTAGGTATGTCTGAGTTTTCAACAAAACAAAAGGCATCATCATTTAAGATATCAAAAAGTAATATTGTCAAAAACAAAAAAAAAATAAGTGGGGCAATCTGTGTACAAACTTCACAGTATACTAAAAATATAATGTACGAACATATCGAATCGGCAATAGGTAAAATGGAATATAATAAAATACAAACTTATGTTCAAAAATTAAAGAAAGAAAATTTGTGTGTTTTGTATGAGTATATAACTCGTAATATAAAAGATCGGTATCTTAGACCAATGTTAGTCAAATTATATCATGATACTGTTATAAACAAAAAATTGATTTAAACTAAATAAAATATATGTTTGAAATTTAAAATGGACAATAATAGCTTTGTGCCTTCTCTTCTTACGGAAAAAGTTAAACTTTCTCCCAAATACATGAATAAATCTTTTTCACAAAAATTGTTAACACATTTAATAGAAAAGAATGAAGGTAAATGTTCTAAACACGGATATATTAAAAAAAATAGCATATCTATTACAAAAATCTCAACAGGTTATATTGAAGCACATTCACTTCATGGTTTTTTAAATTATCATGTGCAATTTAAAGCCCTTGTATGTAATCCAACAAATGGAAGTATCATAAAATGCAAAGTTATAAATAGTAACAATTTTGGTGTATTATGTTCATCGGGTATTATTGATGAAAATAATGAGTACAAAGCGATTATGGATATTATTGTACCTAAAAACAGTTTAAATATAAGGTCTGATGGTAATATCGATTTTAACAAGATCGTACCCAATCAGCTGTTAGATGTTGAAATTGTGGGTAAAAAGTTTGAAATTAATGACGAAAAAATATCAGCAGTTGGAAAAATAGTTAAATTGGAAAATAGCACTGCGTTTGTAGATGTTGAGGTAGATTATGATGATGACGATCACCCTGAAATAGAAGATACATTTGAAGATGAAATAATTCAAGAGTCAGATATCATTTCATTAAAAAGTAAAGACTATTTATCTAAGAAAAATGATGATGACGAGGATGAGGATGAGGATGAGGAAGATGATGACGAGGATATAGATGTAATAAACGATGATGATCAGGAAAATGGGATAATTGTAAACAACGAAGAGGAGGAAGACAATGAAAATGATATAGAGGATGATGAGGATGATGAGGATGATGAAGAGGACGAGGAAGAGGATGTAGACTTAGATACGATGTAAAACAATATTTATAAGATGAACGCTTTACTTATATATCAATAAAGATGCTGAATGTAAAAGAATTGGTTAATACATTAAAACAAATAGATGCAAAATATCATTACGATATATTTTTGATATTAAAAAAGTATGATATTCAATATACAAAAAATAATAATGGTATTTTTTTTAGTTTAGAACAAATTAATGAGAGTATTCTTAACGAAATAGAAAACTACCTACAAATTAGTGTAGTGTATACTGATGATAAACAAGAACAATTATCTTTTGAAAAGGTTGACAGTGATTTACTAATGACAAAAGAAGATGATAAAAATAAAGATGATAAAAATGAACAATTTAAAGCAATCTCTTCAAGATATTCGGGTAATGATGAATGTGAGAATATAATTAAGGATGTACTCATGGATGACAAAATAAAGGTATCAAAAATATTGCAAGATATTGAAAAAGATAAACATAACATTAACAAGAAAAATGCGGTAAACAAATTTAGTATGGCTAAAAAGAAATATGCGAAACAGAGTATATCAAGTATAGAATTTTATGATGTATCTAATTTGTTAACCTTTGAAAAAAATGAATAAGTATATAAAAAACCGTATGATAAGTAATTTAAAAATTGATATAGATATATAAAGTAACTAAAGTAACTCATCAGGAAAAAACGACATGGTAGATGAAACCAAAACAATTGTATTTAATGATTTATGTAACACAATAAGTCATATTAAGAAACCTATATATTTTACATTTGAAGAAAATGAGTTTGTTCAGTCGTATCAATACAATAAACCGGTCAACGCTTTTCAACAACTAAACCAATTAAGGCACGAACTTTTTGATCCTAGAAACAAATCAAGGAATGTGTCACCAATTCCTAGTCCAAAAAGACCTAGTCCAAAAAAAACTGAAACAGTTGTTCTAAAAAGTATTGCTAGTGTTTTTTTGAAGATTATCGAGCCATTAGGTAACATTAAAGATAATGCGGAAGACTTAATGAAATTGATAGATAAATATCAACATTTATTGAAAACAATAACAAGTAAACATAAACAACTTCACAAACAAATTAGTGATTATGTAAACAGTTCTAATGTTGATCTTAAAGATATGAGCCATTTAAACAAAAATTATATGATGTTTTGGAGTAAAATAATGAATATGAACATATATATAGTAAATAAAAGTAATTTGTATCATTTGTATGAATCAAATGAAGATGAAAGTTCGTACATGGTTATTAAGTTTGATGATGAGAACGGATATGAATTATTAACAACAAACAACGAGTCATCATTTGATGAATTTAATAGTTTTCATAAATATAGAAGAAGCGTAGATGTAACAAAGCTATCAACGAAAAACATAAATGAGTTGAGAAACATATGTATCGAACATGAAATAGAGATAGGTTCTTTAAAATGTAAAAAGGCAGATATTATAAATATGATAAGTAATAAGATGAAGTAGGATGTTTTTTTAATTTAGTATATTTTTTTTATGAACTATATCTCTATTTATCAATATAACATATATAGTTTGATGAAACTATTTTAAAATTTGAAATTAAATATAGATACAGAGTAAAGAAATCAAACCATATAAATATGAATCTATCAGAGGATCAAATTAAAACATTGGGTAAAAATTTAAAATTTTCCAATGATAATAAATTTGAATTTGAGATACTTTTAAAAGAAAATATTGATGCAGATGGATTTCAAAGAATGCTGAAATCTCTAAAATATTCAAATGACTATAAGTATCAAGAATCAATTAATAGAAAACAGTTGGATGTTCGTACTGTTGGTGAAGATTCGTCTGTTCGTTTAACTTTGTATGGTGATGATAATATAGTTAATTATTGTAAATATAATGTAATCAGAGAAGATACCCGAGCTGACATTATAACAAAGAATCGTAATAAAAATGTTGATTCTGTATTTATTACTGAGTATGATTTAAAAGTAAATATTAATAAGGAGGATCCTGTTGACAATGTGTATCGATCATCGTATGTAAACAAATTGTCTAATCGTGATAAATTCTTTCGTTTTAAAGAACGATGGACATTTACAACAAAGGATCATAGAATAGATTTAACAAATGTCAAATCAACACCACCTCCCGGTATGTCAAAAAGGTTATCAACATCTGGTACATTATCAAATGGTATTGAAACATTTGAGGTTGAGATAGAGGCGTTACCTTATGTAGAAAAGATTACTAAGTCTGATGTTGTTTTAACGAACATGTTAAAAACGGTTGCATTATTATTAAAATCGAACAGGAATGTTGATTTACTAATGACAAAGACGGACTATAAGGATGCTTTAAGAGAGTACATCAATTTAGTAAATCCAGATTTGAAAACCACTAGTTTAGATGAAATCATGAAAAATCCTGGAAAGTTTTATCTTCGATATCAACCGGTTACATTAATGAAAAAGAATTTGTTAAGTGAAAATTTAGAAAATGCATCAATATTTAAAGAATATTCGGTTACTGAAAAAGCTGATGGAGAAAGGATATTGTTTTTTGTTGATAAATCAAAACAAGTTTACAAGATTGATAATAAACTAAAATTTATTAAACTGAATATACAACACAAAAAAGCGCATTCAACTATTTTAGATGGAGAATTTGTAGAAAAAGGTAAATTAGGCATTGTTCTTAATTTGTATTTAGCATTTGATATTTATATTATGAATGGAGTAGATGTACGATCAAAAGATTTGATAAAACGTCTTGAGATATTAAAAGAATTTACTTCTATTGAAAATTGGGATAATAAATCAAATTTATCAATAACAGTCAAGACATTTCTAACAGCTAAAACAGTATTTGAGAATACATCAGAAGTACTTGATAAAACATTGACACTACCGTATCATACAGATGGATTAATATTTACTCCTATAGGTCTTTCACCTGGTGCTTTATATAGTAATGATACGAGCATGGATAGGTTCGGAGGGACATGGAGCAAAGTGTTTAAATGGAAACCTCCAGAGGAAAACAGTATAGATGTTTTAGTAAGATTTGGTAAGGAAACATATATTCAAACACATGAAAACATGCTTCAGAAATGTATATATGTAGATCTGTTTGTCGCATACAAAGGTACTCTTGAAGCAAATGTAAATATTATGAATATTTTTGATCGTTTGCATAAACATAAAAATAAAATGATTACCGACACCACATCCACTGTAGTAAAGCGCTTATATGACTTTACATACTTACCTATCGAGAACAATAAAAAAAACCCATTAACAACCATATCAAAAGAATTATTGGTAGATGATATAATTGTTGAATTTGCATATAACAGTGTACAAACAAATTCAGGTTATATGAAATGGATACCTATGCGAATTAGAAAAGATAAAACACAGCTTTACAAACTAACTAATAAAATTGAAAATACTGCGAATAATTACAATACCGTAACAAACATATGGCAAACTATTATAGATCCTGTAACAATTGATATGATAACTGGTAAACATATTTTGAGTGAAGATGAGGTAAAACAGGATACAAAATACATTTATTATGCAAGAGATACACCTAGGCATCGTTACCAGTCACGTCCAATGTTAGACTTTCATAATTTTTGGGTAAAGAAAACGAACATGTACGACAAATTTGGAAGTAAAACATTTAATGTTGAAAATAAATTATTGGAACTAGGTTGTGGTCAGGGTGGTGATTTACAAAAATGGATCGATAACAAATTTACATTGGTTGTAGGAGTCGACAATAATGAAGATAATTTGTTGAACAGTAATCATGGTATATATAAACGAATGTATGAAAGCGCTCATAACGAAAAGTTTTACAAAAAATTGCATATTGATAAACAATCCATGATGTTTTTACTTTTAGATGCAGGACAAAAATGGACAAAGGAGTATATCAATAAGACACAAAATGATAATTTAAAAATTCTGTCCCAAATATCCAATGGTATGATTGATAAAAGAAGAATTGATAATCCTCTGTTAGGACAATTTCACGATGTGTTGAATAACGGTTTCAATCTAATAAGTTGTCAATTCGCAATTCATTACTTTTTTGAAAGTATACAAAAGCTGGAATCATTTTGCTATAACATTAATAAATCATTGTTACCAGGTGGCCATTTTTTCGGAACAGCTCTTGACGGTCATATCATAAATGCTGAATTTACAAAAACAAAAACAGATAAGATTCAAAGAAAGATGAACGATAAAGTAATCTGGCAAATTGAAAGAAAATATGATCATTTCATCACGAACAATACATCAGATGAGAATATAGGAAAACAGATTGATGTATACTTTGAAACAATCAATAAGATCATTCCTGAATATTTAATTGATTTTGAGCTTCTTAAAAGAAAACTAGGTGAGTACAAAATACGATTGAAAGAAACTGGCTCCTTCAAAGAATTATTTGACAGCCTTCAAATCACATATAATAATGGTAATAAACATTGGGCTGTCGTTAATGCTGTAGAAGGTATGACAGACGAATTGAAAAGCTATAGCTTTATGAACAGATGGTTTGTATTTCAAAAAGATATTTAAACGAGTAAACGATAACTTTTACAACATGTTTGAAAATGAATTGCTGTATTAAGTATTCGATTAATAATAGTTTTGAATATTATGATGAAAACCTTATACATACATGTAAAATTATCAATGAAAACCTTAATCAAGAGTTGATCTCATGGAAAAATAGGATTAACAATGATGATAAATGGGATCATTTTAAGAAATTCACAAATAAATATGAAATGATTTTTGCATCAAAATGTACAATTGTTTATGAAAAACCAATAAGTCGTGCTTTTTTTAAATTATGGGAAATATTACACGATTTTAACATATTTGATGTTGAATCGTCTTATAAATATAAAACTGCGCATATAGCAGAAGGTCCTGGTGGTTTTATTGAGTGTTTAGCCGAATTTTATATGAAATACAATATACCTTATTCTGAAATACATGGTATTACCTTAAAATCATATGAAAAGAAAATTCCTTGTTGGAAATTACCAAAATCATACATTATTAAAAATAATATTAAACTTTTTTGCAATAATAATGGTGATATTTATAAACAAAGAAATGTAGACGAGTTTAGTGAACATGTAGGAAGGAACTCGTGTTATTTCATTACAGCTGATGGTGGATTTGATTTTAGCTCTGATTTCAATAATCAAGAAAAACAGTCGTTACGACTGATTACATCTGAGATTTATTCGGCTTTATGTCTTCAAAAGAAAAACGGACATTTCTTGTTAAAGGTGTTTGATATCTTTTCAACGGATACAATTAAAACGATTGCATTATGCGCAGTATGTTATAGATCGTTTTATATATTAAAACCAAATACGAGTAGACCTGCTAATTCAGAGAAATATATTTTATTTCATGATTTTATTGAACCAAATAAAGAAATAGAACAGATCTTCTCGTCTTTAGTTCAGAATATTATTCATGAAATTCCAATAAAAGACAATTTTACCACAATCGTAAAACTTCTTACAAAATTTAATACATTATATACAGTTAATCAAATCAAGCATATACAAAAAGTCTTATCTGTAAAACAATTATCAACTACAGATATTGACGAGTTGCAAAATAAGCATGTTAATATGTGTAAGAAATGGTGTGAAACTTACAATTTAAGTTAAGTTCGGTTTAATATATTCGTCAACAAGCCTTTCACCAACTTTTATGCTCGCATTATGTTGTGTTACATTGTTTTCATTTACATCCTTTTTTATAGACATCATCCAAACAAACTTTTCATAATCAAAATCTTTTTCACATGCTTTTTTGAAAATCATAGGGTATATATTGGATAAATTAGGGTATTTTGAAACATAATGCATTTCTTTTGTATTTTCGTCTTGGAATCTTTTACACTCGTAAATACATTTTATCACTTCGTATAAATATTCTTCTGAATCTTGCATATCTTTTTTATCACTTATTTATGTAACAAAATGTTAGATTCATCTTTAAATATTTTCATAATATAAAATAAATAATGAATGTAATACCGTTTGATAAACACGAGCTAACTAATACTCAATATAACTGCCCAGTTTATTTACCACCACCCCTTGCTAGTTTGAATGGTGGATTATATACAGGTGAACCGTTTGATGACAACGATACATATAAAAATTACCCAAATAAAGCGGATTCTGTTTTTTTACATTCGGTCGCGTTAAAGTCTGCCAACCCACCACCAAGTGCTGTCAACCAGTATCCAGATTCATTTAGACCGGGTAATAACATTCCCGATTCTAAATTGATAGGATTAAAACAATATGATAATTTACATTCAATAATTTGTACAAACAATTCCCCTCCCATTATGAAAAAAAATGTGAATGCTTCCCTCTCTTCAGATCTTAAGAATAATTTCTATAGCTTCCATGACATATTATAATTTTATTGATTTCATCAATAGTTCATAATTACCTGAAAACACATACCCCAATAAATTCTTGTATATCTTATGATTTCTTTCTTCACTCTTTATATAAAATCCATATCTCCCAAATAGTAAAGAATAATAATCGTTTTTGTATTTTAGATTTAGTGGTAATGATATGAACGTTTTAATTTCGTCCACCGTTAAGTCCTTTAGTTTTTTATTTGTTTCTTGTAAATATGGTTTGATGTTTATATAAACACTTTTTTCTGAAGAATCTTTACTCCTTATTTCGATAACAGGACCATATCTTGTGCTTCTTAATATACATGTTTTACGACTGTCATTCATAACATCAACGATTTTTTTATCATTTATTTCGATTTCTTCTTGTCCTAACTGTTGTTTATTGGTATCTCCTGTATTTGTTTTTATTAGAACCATCGCATTCAAAAAACGGATCTCAAAATCCTTTTTGTAAAAATCTTGTAAAAACTTTTTGTAATATAATCCTCCATTGGAAATAAGATCGATGTTAGCTTCCATTTCAGATGTAAATTTTGCATCTGTTATGTTCGGAAAAACTTTAGATACATATTCATTAACAATATTTCCAATATTCAACGGAACAAGTTTATTCTTTTCAGATCCTACAAACTTTTCTTCAACTTGAGTAACAATCTTTTGTTTTTTAACATCGAGAATATAATTTGTATATTTCTTTTCTTTGCCTTGTACTTCTTTTGATTTTTGAATATACATCTTGTCCACTAACTTTGAAATAATAGAAGCATATGTAGATGGACGCCCTATTCCTGATTTTTCTAGAATATTCACCAACGATGATTCATTATAGCGACTCGGTGGTATAGTCCATGTACATCTTCCTGTAATTGTTTTTGCTTCAACATGTTGCATTTTTTTACATTTAGCAACAAAACCATCAACATTCGATTCTTCATACTTACCATCGTCATTATATATCTTTAACCATCCTTGAAACTGAATTATTTTATGTTTTCCAATAAACATATAATCCTTACTCATTTGATCATTTTCTATATACACGGTCGCCTCTGTATATAATACATCGCTCATAAAAGCAGCTATCGTACGTTTATAGATTAATGTGTACATTTTTTGTTGTTCTACTGTCATTTTTTTAGAAAATGGATATTTAAGTGTTGTTGGTCGTATAGCCTCGTGAGCTTCCTGTGCGTGTTTTTGTTTACCACCTTTAACTATTCTATCAGACACATAACTTGATGAATATTTATCTTCTATATGATTCTTTATGTTATTAACCATATCTGTATTGATGCTTGTGCTATCTGTTCGCATATATGTAATAGCACCCATTTCATAAAGCTGCTGTGCAATTGCCATAATCCTTGTTATCGATCCAAATTCACCATAACCGACTTGTTGTAAACTTGATGTTGTAAATGGTAATGGTGGTTTCTCTTTGATATTATTCTTTACATTACAGGATTTTAACTTGAAAATAGCTCTACTCAACGTTTCTGATAAAACTTTATTTACTATTTTATTATCATTAATCTTCCAAATTGCATTATTGTAATACAAAGTTGTATCCGATAAATGATCTCCAAAATCACCACGGATGGTCCAGTATGGTTCAGATACGAAATCTATTAGCTCTTTCTCTTTATCCATTATAATTTTTAAAGTGGCTGATTGCACTCTCCCTGCTGATAATGTCACATTCGAACTAAACGATTTCCATAAAAGTTTTGTTATCATAAATCCTACAAAACGATCTAATATTCTTCGTGTTAAATACGCATCAACCATGTTTTTATCAATATCTACAGGATTCAATACCGCATAAACTAATGCTTTTTTTGTGATTTCATTAAATAGAATCCGCTCATATTTTTTTGATTTTAATTTAAAATGCTCTTTTAAATGCCAAGCTATTCCCTCTCCCTCACGATCGTTGTCGGCCGCTAAATATACTTTATGTGCGTTCTCAATTTGTTTTTTCAAATTTGATACGATTTTACGTTTGTTCTCAATAATAATGAAATCACAATCAAATGTGTTCATATCTATACCCATTTTCTTTTTTGATATATCACGTACATGTCCCTGACTCGCTACTACTTTGAACTTACCATGAGATCTCAACTCGTCACTTTCATTTAAATATTTTGCAATTATATTCGCCTTTGTAGATGATTCAACAATAACTAAGTTATATGCCATTTTTCGTATATTATCTTAATTTAATCTGAGTTTTCTTTTTATTATTCAATTTTTTTCTTTTAGGTATTCTTTACGAACATATATAATGGCATATATCAATTAAAAACTCTCCTACAATATTTTGACATGATCTTTTCATATTTATTTAAATACTCTCTTTTAATCTTTAATTTTTGTTAATTCTGTAAATCTTTAGAATTGGATATATACCGGATATACTCTAAACGTGCTATCAAAAGATCTATGTTTGCTTTTACTTGAGAGTCTCCTGTGTAAGTCTCCTGTAAGTTCAAAAGTCCCTGTTTGACTTTGTCTAATATATCTATGATTTCATTTTTTATCCAATTATTATCAGTAAACTCATCAGAACGAAAATGGCGTTCCAGCTCTTCGACTCTTTGTTTAATCCGATTTATAACATTACGACGATTAGAATTGTTTAACCATCGCTTTATAGTTGAAAAATAACTTATTGGTTCTAAGGCTAAACCGTCATCACAAAAAAACAACTTTCGCGATGGTTCTAACATCGATATAACTTTTAAATCGACCCAAATATCTTGTAAAGTCATACTAAATATTACTTATATAAACTGTAAAACTTGTTTTAAACTATTTTTGTTATTATTAATATGTAACAAATGATAAATATAATTTATTATGGTGAATAATAAGCATGTAGAAATTGTAATGTATTTTTCGATAGCAATTGTTTTAACAGTTCTTATTTATGCATTTGGTTTTTCAATTATTACTTCATTTTTTAATGTAGAAAATTTTAACCAAGTACACGATAAAACTCATTATTTACGACAATTGGTAAATCAAAACACACAAATGATTGCCATAATAAATAACGAGTTTAACAAATCAACCCATGGTTTGATTAACATTTATAAAAATCTTTTTCTTATGAACCGAGAAACCGTAAATATATTTAATGATCAAGGTAAAATACTTGTTGACAACGAAGTACTTAATAGTTTGTCCGATAACAATAAATTGAAAGAAACTATACTTGGTTCTTTAAAGTCCGATCCTAAAGAAGAAAACTCTGAAGAAGTATACTTTAGACATTATAAAATTATAAATTTCATTTTTAACAACAAAAATAATATCAGCTCTGACTTATCTACGAATACACCTTCCATTATTAAAAGTGTTTCCGATTCCATTCAGGTTATTAACAAAGAAATGAAACATGTCTTCAGTATTCCTATGGACGAAAATTCGACCGAAGTTAAAGATTTATACAATATTATTGACAAACAAAAAAAAAATTTAGATTTAATTAAAGATATTAAGAAATATGCAAAACTGTTAATATTATACGATAAAAAAAATAACAAAATAAAACTTACAAATAATGCCGTGAATATTTGGCTTTCAATGTACCCAGAAGATGCTATATATGGTAAACAAGTTGACTACACCATCAAAATGCATTTAGGAACCCTTGTTGAGATTATACAAGATTCTGTTGAAAATGAAGACACCGTTTAATTAAGATAACGCCTCAAAGACACTTTTTGGATTTTTTCTCTTGCCGAAAAAATATGGTCCAACTCATCATGATTCTCTGTAAATGTATTGTATAACTTTGATTTAACATCCTTTTGTGACAACGGGGGCTTAATCATTGAACATTTATATTGTATCTTTCCATCTCTCGAATTCAACTCCTCAATTTCATTCATATTCATATAAGAGAGTATATGTGGCGTTAAGGACATCATGTATTTTTTTCTTTGCTTTCTTTCATTATCCAATACCTTTATCTTATTGTTTAGTTCTTTGATTTCATTGTCCAACTTTATCCAAATTTTGACCTTGTTCTTAAAATCATCCAACTGAGGATCCATATCTTGTATAGCTAATGCATTCGACATAGGCTCACTTTGACCCTGTTGTTGATCATTATTTGAAGGATCATATGATGTTCTACAATATGCGTTTAAACTCCCATGCATTTGTATATTGTTATTATTCAATATGTTATCAACAAACGAATTCTGTTCTTTTTCTTGTAAAATAGATCTAAATAATCTTTCTTGATCCATCTTTCATATAATTATATCATTTTTGATTCTCTTAAATATTTTTTATGAAAGAATGTAATGTATCCTCTGTTTTATTTTTTAAAATAGACACTCTTTTCGTTAACGGATTGTATTTGGCTATATTTGGTACATAACCATAGCTCAATATCATTTTTTTAAGGACTTTATTATGAAACTGAGGCGCATGTTCTTTTATTTGCGAAATCATCCCGACCTCTATTTTCAAAAATGTTACATTATTGTCATTTGAAAAAGAATGAACCACTCGCTCCCATACATTTGAGAATAATTTACATGGGCCACAATTATTAGAATGCAAAAATACACACAAAGGATTTGAAAATATCATAGTTTCCAGCTTTTTAATACCTCGTAAATCAATTACATTTAACTGATTATCTTTCTTTGACATTTTTTACATATTATGATTTTAAATTTAAAGCACATTAATGTAATTTGGAATCGTTTTATATTCTGAATTAACAACAGCACTTAAAGCGTTTTTCACCATATCCCTTTTCAGTTTTTCATCACGACGATCTTTAAAAGTAAGATCGGGTCCTTTATTTATTTCTAACAGTTTTAAATCCAGATTCTCATCAGGTGCAATATCACATCCAAGTAAAACAAAATGGTTTGGACCATGATCAAACTCATTTATTTCAAATATAGGCTTATAACATTGTAGGACATCTTTAAACAACTTGACTAAACTCTTTCTAAAATTTACCTCTTCGTCTTTTTTTAGTTTAGTTTTGATAAACTCACTAATAGTTAAAGGATTCTCTTGATACACTTTTCGATCTATATATCCTGTTGTTATCTGTGTGTCATGATTGACTTCATTCATTGAAAAATGCTCTTTTGTATAATACATAAATCCATCATTATATATATATGCAAAAGTTTTATGTAAACTATTATCACATATGATTAATAAATAAATTCTCATATTTATTTTTCTTGAATTCATCAAATATGGATTTGTTAGTAATACCTGGCAGACTACATTATTGTTAGAACCATCCTCTATTTGTATATCATCCTTATGTAAAACAAACTTAATTCCATTTTGCCTTTGTATGTTCTTTTTTAATAATAATGGTTGTAAAGGCTTTCCACTTTTAGGATCAAACTCTCTGTTCATGAGTTCGATATAATCAGGTCGGTGAGATATGACATATGTTTTGGGTATGCTATATTTAAATTTATTGTTGTTGTAATTACGTATTACTAATGCTAATACCGATTTACTACATAACATATTAATACTTCGTAAACCATATATCCATTTACACTTTTTACTATACCTCATTTTTCTTAAATTTTCTATATCGTCCAATTTGTTTGTAAAAACAATTGTTGCGTCATGATAATTGTATGCGTGTTTTACAGATAGATCTGAAAGAGTTGTTCTAATTACATCTGGAATTGTATCAAAATTGTTATTTGTTTCATTCATTTTAGAGTCGAACACAAAATACCTTTTTGAATTTGATTTTAAATTCCATTTTTGGACACTAAAATATAAATTTATAACAACTATTAATGAAAATATTGATAAAATAAGTGTTTCTTTTCTTCTGTACATATTAATTATTGAATATAATTAAATATAATGAATAAAACAATTGTTATGTATTCAGTGCTACTTATAGTAATTTTCATCGTAATAGCTAAAATATCATGTTTAAGTTATGAACATTTTAATACACATGATTATATCGACATTTTTTGCTTAATGGTTACTGGAAAAAATAACGAGAGAATTAATTATGCAAAAGTGTCTATTGATAATTTTTTAAAACAAACATATAAGAATAAACATCTTATCATTGTTAACGAGTCTAATATATCATGTTTAAATAACAGGGAGTATTCAAATATAGTCGAGCTACATGTTCCTAAAACATTGACTCTTGGAGCTAAAAGAAACATGGCACTTAAACTTGTTCCAAAAAATTGCATTTGGACAACGTGGGACGATGACGATTGGAGATCAGACGATTACTTACATACTTTATTTGTTAAACTTTCAAGTCAACCCAACAAAGAGATACTTGTCTATTCCAATCGTTTAGAACATAATTTGAATACAAATTTTACTTGGAAAATATCTATACCAACAGGAACTTATATATTCTTTGGATTCCAAAAAAATTATATTGAATACGAAAATATTAACAATAAAGAAGACTCTATTGTAAAAAGATATATTTTAACAAATCCACAAAAGATAGTTTTATTTAATAATAACAACCCAAAAATGTATGTTCGTTTTATACATAAATCTAACACCAGTGTTTATGTCGATTATAAAAAAAAATCTATCAGGAAAGAAAACAATATTAATAGTCCAGTTCACGAGTTTGAAGCAACAAAAAAAGAAATCGAATATGTAAATCGTATCAAAAAAATGTATGAATAATAAAAATACAAAATGACATTCTCTTACGATACACAAAATTCTAGTTATTACGACCAATCTGTAAAATTAAATTGTAAAATAATTGATAACTTACAAACTAATAGTCATTTTGATAATAAAGAACAAAATTTGTATTCTGTTGATGATTCAACAACTCATATGAGATGTTTTATTGATCCTGTGCTTGAACAAAAACTCAAAACAGATCATTTATCATTAGATTATCGTTGTGGTATAGTAAAACCACCTGCAAAACAGTATTCAGATTGTCTAGGTTACGCATGTAATAAAGACACACACAATCAGTTTGCTTATAATTTAGATGAATTTAACACTTATCATAATTATCCCGTTTGTAAATATCGAAATAATGAAACAGAAGTAACATGTTGTCCTGAAAATATACAAATCTTTAACAATTGGACAAAACGTCATGCCATTTCAGAGCATCCTAAGGTAAATAGTCATTTGTTAATGGAGGACATTCCTATAGTTAAGCATGAAGGATGTCGTATCGAACACCCGTAATCCCGCTTTTCTTATCCACCACCCTCTATAATGATTAGTTCATCGTCACTATCATCGTCACTATCAGCATTAATAGTGTCTTTTGATGTTTTTTCATTTATTATAGTAGTGTCCACGATAGTATCATCTTTATTATAAGCATTAATTAGAGCATCAGCATCTCCAAAAGTGTCTTTTGATGTTTTTTCATTCATTATAGTAGTGTCCACGATATTATCATCTTTATTATAAGCATTGATTAGAGCATCAATATCAATATCTTCTGTTTCGGTTATGCTAGTAATACTTGTATCAGATGATGAACTAATTTTAACATCGTGTGTAAAGTCTTGGATCACATCGTAAAATACCTTTCCTATATCTTGCCACTTATAGTTTTGCAAAATGTATTCCCTAGAAAGATTACCATGTTCATTTCTTACTTTTTTATTTGTATAATAATACTCAAGTGCGTTGACAATATCATTTATATCACATACCTCCGCTTCTCCAGAAACAAAATCACGACTATGATCACAATAATAAGTCCACTTCGGGTTTATCAATATTGATCGTGAAGCGTCCAAATAATCTACAAACCCTCCTATTTTAGGGACAATCTGTGGAATACCTACCCCAGCCTGTTCGAAATTACATAAACCAAAACCCTCACCATCACATGTGTTTATACCTATGTCACCAACATTATACATAATATTGATCTCTTTATCAGTAATTTGTTGTGGATTTTGTAAAATAATTAAATGCTTTTTTAAATCTTGAAATGTAATATCATATTTCCTACATTCAGAAATCATTATATCAAAAATGTCCCAACCACCAGTGGTGTTTGTTGCTATCATCAACTTGATATTATCATCCATATGTTTGCATATAAATTTTATATAAGCCATTATGCATATATCCCATCTTTTACGAGGCTGATTTCGATTAAGATTTACAATGACGAATGCATCTTCATCAATACCCACAAACTTTCTTGCAATTTTTCTAGGAATTGGATAAAACATATCTTTGTTAAATCCATGTGGCATCACACTTAATGGTTTAGAAAAACCCTGTTGTAAAATCGATTCTTTCCAATGATTTGTAAACATAATCGCACCATCAACATTGTCGTTAATGTACTTTATCATGTGATTTTTTTCATTCTTATATACAATATCAATATATGGAACTATCTTAAAATCTCGATCTTTTATTTCATTTAATTTATTCAATAACGAACTAATAACTACAAGATCATTGTAAATTATTACAATATCAGGTTTAACTTTTAAAACATAATCTTTAATTAAATTCTCACCAAAACCTTTTTTCTTAGGTTCTTCGTTTGCATATGCGTCAAATATCTCTTCGCAATTTAAAAGTTGACGCTCTTTAAAATGATTCTCTGATTTATAAAAGTTCTGAAAACCAAATATGAAAAGCTCAATATCAGAATACGATAACAGATTTTTACATAGCTCATATACCACTTTAGAATAACCGTTAAACTGAACTGGATGAGTTCCACAAAATATTACACGTTTTTTCTTATCGTTAACCTGCATTATATTCTATTGAAAATAAACAATTTTTAAATATACACATTTAACACGCAAACTCATATTTTAATTTAAAAGACAATCGCTAATCTTTTTATATAATTATATAGCAAACTCATCGCCAATATGTTAAATATAAGTAATATATCGAATATTATTGATTCTTTACAAATGTTTAAAACTAACATAGAGTTTGTCATTCAAGAAAATGACGATCTTAAAGAAAAAAACAAAATTTTTAATGATTTATTGGAAGAAAACCATAACTTAAAAAAAAAAGTAGAAGAACTTGAAGAGTACAATAAATCTTTCACCACTGTATCACTAATAGTCGCTGCTAAAAATGAAAATACCCGTTTATTAAACGAGTTAACTCTGCTTTATAAAAGACTCAAATACTACGAAAAACAAGAAAGTCAAAAAGATTGTAAAATCTGTAATACCAATAATAGTACAGATCTTAATGAAAAAAAAAACAATAAATCATCAACGAATAAAGACTATCACTCATCTACAGATAAAACAAATAAAGATAAATATCAAGAATTAAGTAAAGAAGAGATTAGTGAAGAGGAAGAGGAAGAGGATATTAAAGAGGAAGATGTTAGTGAAGAGGAAGAGATTTGTGAAGAGGAAGAGATTTGTGAAGAGGAAGAGATTTGTGAAGAGGAAGATGTTAGTGAAGAAGCAATAGATGGTAAAATATATTATGTATCAGATACTGATCTTATATATGAAAGAATATGGAATAATAATGATTGGGATATTGGAGATATGATTGGAACATTAAATAGACAAACTAATACGATCTATAAGATTAATGTGTAAACTTTAATTTCATCGTTTCTTCTAAAATAGTTTTAGATTTGTATATTGAATTGTCATATACTCTGTTAGTATCCTCAATCTTTGAAACTCTGTTTCTGTCTAATGGAATGATACCATTCATTTTATTGTCATATGATGATGATTCGTTAATTTCCTCTACATGTTCTACAATTGAGACCATTGGATATGTCAAAATATTAAATTTACTATTTTTTATACTTTTTTCACGAAACTTTTCGATGTTCAAAGGACCACCAAAAACATTCAAACATTTCCGTGAAATTGCAGAATTAAGTGTCAACTTGTACGACATCATATTGGACATCATATTTAATAAATTGAAATTTTCCCAAACATTGTCCATATTTTCATTTGAATAAAAATTGTATGCAACCGCACATTCTAATGAACAAAAGCATCCATATACATGAAACTTTCCGTTGTTATATTTAATTGGGATACCAAATGGTGGATTATCAAATGAGTGGCAATCCCAATAACACCAATAAGATGTATTATTACACCATTCTTCATTTGAGATCATATTTTTCAATAAAACAATATTGTTTGAAAGATTCTTTTTTTCAGATGGATCATGTCTCTTAGTTATTGTATCAAGCTCCATATTTCTTTTAGATATATCATCTATAATAGGATTGTGTATGTCAAAATATTTTTCAATAGATGTAGAGTTGTGTGTAACACTTGGCTGCTTCATCAATTTATAACTTTCAGGTGTAGATTGAAATTTATCGGAATGATGATCTTCATACGCAATCGGTTCTTTTATTTCAGGATTATATTCATAAAAATCAGTTTCATACGTGTTGTCTGAAATCAAACAATCATTCGAAGAACATCCAAAATTATCATCACAATTAACATTTAAATGTAAAATCAATGGTGTATCTTGAGAATGAAAGGTCTCATCTATAACATCATTCGATTTTTGTTTACATGATTCCATAGATGAAGTCGTATATTTCAAATTGTTTTTCTTTTTCCGTCCAACATTCGATGTAGGTAATGTTGGAAATGAAGACTCATTAGCCATATTCGCCTCCAATTCTTGCTGTTTTAAAATATTTGGCTTCCTACCCCTTTTTTTTGGAACATTAATAGGTGTTACATTTAATAAAGAAGAATCAGTCATGATTGATGCCATACTATATTTTTTCTTTCAATGGTTAATATACAGTTTTTTACTTTAAATATAATTATTATTTCATCGTTTTATCTTCCCTCCTCCTCTACTGAGAGTACTTGGCATTATTCTTTGGATTTCATCAGCACGTATGGGTAAGTCGTTTGCTATAGTCTTGAGCTTTTTAGCCATCATAGCACTTTCACGATTACCTTGTTTCTCAAGTTCATATACAATTTTAGGATATTGGTCGTTAAAATCAGAAGTTATTTTTTGAATGCTCTGTTTTGTCAAATCACTAATGTAACGAATATCTACATCTTGTACACCCATTACATCATCTAAATTCTTTAAAGTGACTTCTAAATCATCAAACATTTTGGTATAGTTCTGTAATAATTTACTTACATCGACAACCATCTTTAAAGATAACTCGTAACCTGTTGTTAATGTTTGATTTAGTTGTGACAGATTTTGAATCTTCTGCTTCATATTGCTAAATTGATGTTTCTTTTTTTCAATTTTATCAGATAAATTACTAACTTTTACCATTAGTTTATCGCTGTTTTCTACATTGTATCCTAAATAAGCATTAGATGACATAATATTTAGTATAAAGAAACAAAAAAAACATAGTCTCTAACATGCAAATGCAACACCTGCAAGACCACCAGTTATTCTCAAAAAGTTATGATTTGTAACATAAACATTTGCATCATACTTATATGTACTTTTGCTTGGTGGAATTAGATTCAAGTGTAACTGTATTTTATTTAGTCTAGACATGTTACATGAACCAGAGGGTTGAAATTCTTCAGGATTTAAACTGAACGAATATACATATACTCCCTTTTTTGGAATTACAGTATGATGCTGGTAAGGTTGTATCAAATTAAAATAAGTGTAATCCTTATCCTCGATTCGATCTAACCCATTGAACGTCAACTTGGCAGTCTTTAGTACCTCTTTGGGTCTTATATCTGTACCATCCCCATACATATCATATCTATCATCTCCAAAATCAAACCACGTATTTCTTTTATCATTGTCATTACGAGATATGACCCATATGATCTCTTTCACTGGATTCTGTAATACCAAATCTAATATGTTATTATTATTTAAATTGTAAAACGGAATCTGTATAACCTGCTCAATAAGATAATCCAATGAGTTCTTCGCAAAAAATGTCCTCTCCTCTGTATCCAAAAATACATAATTACACTCAAGGTATGGATCTATACTGATCCTCTCTTTCTCAAAATACCTGGTATAATCTGTTATTAATTCATCATTTTCCGTAACAAGCTCACACAATGGCCTTAATATAACATGAACTTCTATATCATGATACTGTAATGCTATCAAAGGAAGTGATAAACCAGGTAACTTATTAAACCAAAACTTCAATGGAACCACAACTTTTCTAGAATATATCTGGATCTTACCATCAGATATATGATTAAAATCATCTGGACGATAAATCTCATGTACATTTCCAATCATTTGTTCATATCCATACCGCTTGTTAGAACTTAATGAAAGCTCACCCCATATATGTAACCATTCGCCATATTGTTTGTCAATAATATTGCCTCCTATATATATGTAATACTCCTTTATTATAGCTTCACCTAAGTTTTCTACAAACTGAAATCGGTTTTCCCCATTTTTCTTTATATCAGGTAATGTAAATATAAAATACATTTCATTTATTAAATCAGCATTTCTGTTAATTTTTGCAATAAGATGTGAAGATTCTTTGAAACTTATTTCAGTTTTGTTCATACCGATCCTAATGCTTTCGCAGGCAAAATTTGTATGTGTTTTATAAACCTTCTTGAAAAAACTAAGAGATGGATCCCCGTTTAGATATATATTTTGTGCACCATAAGCAACTAATTGTAACAATCCACCAGGCATTTTTTTTTTAGTTATTAAAGCGTAAGTTTTTTATATCATTAAATTAATCGTATAAACAATTAAAATATGAGCACTTTTTTAATCGCAAATAATAATCTGCGTGATCTTACAGATATCGAAAAAGCTAAAACAAATTTGGGTATTGGAACATTAGCAAGTCAAGACTCCAATAATGTAAACATAACAGGAGGCTCTATAGCCGTAAACGAACTCATTTTAAATACCCCCGATGTAGCTACGGGAAAGATTTTGATGGCGATCGATGATCAAGGAACTGTTGGATGGAGAGATGATATACTATCTGAATGGGCCACTAAACCACAAAATGAAGTGGCGATCAGTTTATTCCATAATGATCAGGATTTTGTACAAAGTAACCAACTTAGTAAAGTTGCGTTTACAGGTGATTATAACGATTTAATTAATATTCCCAGTAATATTACAGATCTGTTCGAGACAAGCGCATACTTTAGAGCAGATAATAATTTACAAGAAATTACAGATCCTGTCGCCGCTAGAAGTAATCTAGGTCTAGGAAGTTTAGCTACAGCTGATACATCTTTCGTAACTGTATCAAATCTGTTCGTTCTTTCTGAATTTCGTTTCGTTCCTGATCCAAATCAAGAAAATGGTAAATTCCTTTCACTTGATAGTAGTAATCATGCGGTTTGGGTTGATATCCCAAATGCGTCTACATCGAATCATGGTCTTATTAAGTTAATAGATTCCTATACATCTGACAGTACAACGGAAGCACCCACTGCCGCAGCTTTAAGACGTGCCTATTACGATCTATACTTTCGTGTTGCAGATACAACTGAAATTGATTTTGTCAATTCGCTTATTCAATACTTTGGACTACTCACAACTCACAACAACCTCTCTGAATTCTCAGACTCGAAAGATACTGTTCGTGAAAACTTGGGCATAGGATCTTTAGCTTCACAAAATACTGACAATGTTTCCATAAATAACTTGACCATTACCAACGAGTTTGTATATTCAGCAAATCCTATTGAAGGTGCTTTCCTTAAATCTGGTATCAATGGCGAATGTTACTGGGAAGAAATTCCCATTGCAACTATTCCACTTCACTCAACGCATAGTGTAAGAGAAGGACTTGTTAAAATATCACACGAATACTCTGCAAATCTTGCTGACACAGTACCGTCTTCATACGCAATATCCAATATGTTTACCTCTTTGTCAAATAGCATAAAAACATTGAAAGATGATATGCCCACACATCTATCTCAACTATCAGGTATCGACAACTACATTCTCGCTCAAAATAACCTTAAAGATGTCAATGCAACTATTGCACGACAAAATTTAGGATTACATCTTGTTGCACATACAGGCGATTTTAATAACCTCATTAATAAACCAACAAAATTAAGTCAATTTGAAAATGATACATATCTTCAGAAAGATTTAAATCTTTCGGATATTACCAATCCTGAAAATGCTAGAAGTAATTTGGGTCTTGGTAATATGAGTCTACAAAACAAAGAATATGTATTTATTTCCGGTGGTAATGCAACATTTGAAAATTTGACCATTACTAAAAAATTTACCTTTGAAGAAAATGGAAGATCTAATCTTAACGGTAAATTTCTTAAAGCTAAAAACACATTAGGTGAAATTCAAGCATCAGATCTTCCTATCGCTACAGAGGAAATTTATGGTACAGTAAAAACCACAAATCAATTAGACGATTTAGATCATGACAAAGTAGCAAGCGCGACTCTTGTTTATAAAACCTATAATCTTCTTTTAGACAGAGTTAAAACTTTAGAAGAATCACTCGCAAGAAATCAATACATCAAACAATATAATCTCAGAAAAACTTAAAAATCGTCTTATTATTATTTAACGATAATGAGTTATTTTCTTTCTCCTTTCGAAAATTTAGGAGACATCGTCGATTTAAAAAGATCCAGGAAAAATCTAAATATAGGACCGTTGGAAAATCAAAATGCAGATGACATTCACCTCTATAACGCAAATATCTCTACTAATAATTTTAAATTTATCGCTCACGGCTCATCAACTTTGAAAAAATATAACAGCTACATTAAATCTTATGATAATAATGGTACATGTATATGGTTTATTAATGACGGATGGATATCTGATGATAATATAAACTTAAGTAAATTTTTCTTCGATGTTGATTTAACGAAGAAAGAACATTTATATAATTCCGCTCTGTCAGGAAATTTTAATGACTTTAGAAATACACCAACTACTAACGATGTATTCGATAAAATTGAAGATAGTTTATCTTTATTACATTTAAATTCAAATCTACAAGATATTCAATCCATTCATAAAGATACTCTCACAAAATCTCTTCAAGTTGGAAATATGGTTTTTCAAAATATGGAGTCACTTATGGTAACAGGTTTGTCTGTTGAAAAATTTTATTATCATAACATCGATACAAAAAAAAATATGAATAACTGCTATTTAAGATCAGAAAACGACGATGTCTTAATTAATGGATTACGAACGAACAAAACAAAATGGTTTGACCTTTTCTTAAATGATGATGGTTTACTCAAAAATGAGTTCAAATTAGATACATCCTATAAAAACGCTAACATAAATAATACTGTCACTGCTAATACACTAAAAAATATGTACGATGCTACCCTGTTCCGTTTTAATGAAAAAAAACAACATATTGATAAACAACATTTGTTAAATACATTAAGTAATTATGCAGTCGATGGGATCTTCGTACGAAGTAGCAATCTTCTCAACGAAGATAAATTCGAAACATCATTATGCAGATTTAATTTAAATTTGGGAAATGTTTCCACCCAAGATGACTCAAATGTGTCTTTTTCAAATATATCTGTTACAAATGATCTCACTTTTGATATGAAATCCTATATGTATGACTTGGACGATCTGTTTTTAACATGCAAGAATAACAACGGTGATGTTCAATTGAGTAATTTGAAAATCGCAACCAACGAACATTTGGGATTTGTCAAATTTGTTTACGATTTTGAATCACCCGAAAACCCAGTTTATGGTGTTATGAATTGGAAAAATCTTAAAAAAAAACATACAACCTTTAATAGAATAATTAACAATTTCAAATCACTATATTATCAAAATAAATTTACTGATTACGTTGATGACATAAACTTATTGGACACTAACTTATCCCAATTTAAATCTTTGACGAATGATTTTTCATCTTTAATCTGCGAAAATCTTGAAATATTAAATATAAGTTACTCGGGAGATTTTACTCACCTTAATACCTACCCCACATCTATACATGCTTTCGAAAATGACATATTTCTTATCAACAGATTTCAAAACTGCATAGGAATGCACGAAAATGCGGCATCTAACATCACTAATTTAGGATGCGGTAATTTAAGTATTCAAAATAAACATTCTGTTCTTATTGAAAGTGGCGATGCAGTGTTTAAAGTTGTTGAAACTGACCAACTTTATATTTACCCAAACCAATTCAATATTATCAACAAATGGCTACAAGTTAATGAACAAAATCAAATCATTTACGCAGATTTACCCATTGTTTCGAAAAATAATTATGGTGTTGTAAAAAAATTAAACAATTTTAATACTATTGGTGATACATATACTGTATCTATCACATCGTTCAAACAAATGTACGATTTGCTTCTTGAAAAAATTGAAGATCTCGATAACAGAATTTATTCGTTCTTAGTTTGAATTAAAATAACCAAATAAATTTAAACAACAATTCATAAAAAAATCAAATGCTTTTTGAAATTTTTTATGTTTCATTTTTTTATAATTAAAGTAAAAACATTGTATCACACACCCACCCATGAGTTATCTACTTACAAAAAATACAAACTTAGGTGATGTTTTTGATACAGATGAATCTCGATATACTTTAAATGTTGGTCCTTTAGAAAAACAAAATGCGGATAATGTTCTCCTCGATGGAAAAATTAAAGTTACAAATCTTCAAGTTAAACTTATGAGTGCAGAAAAAACAATACCATATTCCAGTTACGTCAAATCATTAGATGATAAGGGAACTTTATATTGGTATATATATGATGATTGGTTGAGAAATAACGACAATATTCGACTTAGTGACTTTTTCTTAGATATAAGTTTTGTACCAAGATGTAATATAGATGACTCTGTATTTTCTGCACTGTTTCAAGATCTGAAAAATGTACCAACTACTTCAGATTTTTTTAAAGATTTATACGACTCAACCTTTCTTGTTTTTCATTCAAATTTACAAGATATAGGTCATATTAACAAAGACGATATATCAGTTTCGCTTGGAATAGGGGATATTTCATATCAAAATAACGATCTACTTATCGTAAAAGATTTGGTTGTTGAAAAGTTTTACTATCATAACATAGACACAAACAAAAATATGAATAACTGCTATTTAAGATCAGAAAATGATAATGTCCTAGTTAATGGATTGCGAACAAACAAAACAAAATGGTATGATCTGTTCTTAAATGATAATGGCTCTTTGAAAAATGAATTCATTTTACAAACTTCATATAATACAAATATATCAAATAATACTGTTACTGCTAATACACTCAAAGAAATGTATAATAATGCTTATGAATTTACCAGAGAACAATATAATAATATCGATATGTACTTTGTAAAAGAAACATTAAGTAATTACGCTAAAAATAGTGTGTTTTTAGTAACTGAATGTAATTTAAAAAATGACGATCTCGATCTTCTAATGTGTAGACAGAATTTAGATATAGGCACAGTAGGCGAACAAGATGGTTCTAATATTACATTTGAAAATGCAAATATAAATAATCATTTAAAACTCGATCTATTTCAGGGAGAGGTTTATGATAATACCTTTTTTGTAATACAGTGTGTCAATACCAACGGAAACATTCAATTAGTTGATATCAAAACAGCCTCGGAAAATACCTTTGGATTTGTAAACTATGCTTACGACTTTACATCTGCAAATAATTCATCCAACTCGGTAATATCATGGAAAACCATAAATGATGTCAACATTGACCTGTCAAGTAAAGTTGAAGAGTTATATCAAATGAAAATTGTAAATTCTCTTTTAAATTTTACTAATGATATTGGTACTTTTGTAGATTCTAATATGTCCCAATTCCAAAGTTTATTAACATGGACGGAATTAGAACCTGTATACGATGCTTTAAAATTGTCAAAGATGAGTTACACTGGTGATTTTAATGATATGAACAAACCTACTTCTATCATATCATTTAAAGATGATGTACTTTTAATGAAAAAATATCATAATTGCTATGGTTTAAACACTTCTGTTGTTCTAAATAGCTTAGGATGTTCAACTATTGGACAACAGAATAATAATAATGTAGACATTAGTAACGGAACATCTTCATTGCATACAACAAGTGCTTATAAAACACTCACTCTATATCCTTATGAACTTGGTATAGATGAATCAAAATGGTTAAAAATAAACGACGATTACAATATTCAATACACAGAATTACCTATAGCTTCCTCAAATATACATGGTATGGTTCAAAAGAAAAATCGTTATGATATGGCTCAAGATAACGCATGTGTAACTATACAAAGTTTTAACAACATGTATAAAAAACTTAATGAACAAATTAATATCTTAGATCGACAAATCTATTCATTCTTAACTGGAGAGGTCACAGTAACAACTTTTGATGAAATAACGAATGAAACAACAGTTACAGTGACTCAAGCTGATGGATCAAGTGTAGCTACAGTAACTTTCGAAAATACTATTATCAGAGTTATTACCAGATCTAAACCGAATGAACTTCATCTGATTACGGAAGTAGTTAAATATATAGATATGAAAATTATGACAACTGTTTTCACAAGCACTTATGAAATGATAACCAGAGAGATTATTTCAGCACCAGATATAAATGGAGCTATAATCATAACATTTGAAGACAATGTTTACCATACCTTGTCAAAGACTACTAAACAATTAAATGGTTCCAGTTACGAAGTTGTTAATGAATTAGATGACGACTCCATCATTCTGAGAATAATCGAAGTATCCATTCCTGATGATACCGGTATTGTGACCACTACATCACTTATCAATAACCCTGATAATACAATAACGAATAGTATAGAAAGAACAAATGGATACAGGTTTACCACCATAACAAACTCTGAAAATATAATCATTCATTCAATAGAAGTATCCATACCTGATGATACTGGTATTGTGACCACTACATCAATTATTATTAACCCTAATAATACAAAAACGAATAGTATAGAAAAAACAAACGGATATGCATTCACTACCATAACAAACTCTGAAGATCGTATTATTCATTCAACTGAAACATATGTTCCTGATCCTGTTACGTATTTAGTTACTACAAATACAATGACAATTAATGAGATTGACAATACTATAACAGAAACAATAGAAATAACAAATGGATACAGGTTCACTACTTTAAAAGATGATGAAAATAATATCATTAAAACAACTGAAATAGAATCTGAAAATAAACAAACAGGTATTGTCATAACTACTACTTGTGAATACTCTCAAAATTCTAAAACTATTTATGAAACAGATCGTGCCAATAATATTCTACAAGAGACAGTCATTGTTCCATTAGATGATGACGCAGTATCAAGTATTACAACTTTATTTGACTTTACAAATGGTAATACTACAATTACTGAAATTTTTGCTAATGGTGATCAAACTATAACTGTAAAAAATACTCTCTTTGATACAATAATATACACAATATCGAAATCCACATCATCTGAATCACCTCATGATATTACAACCGTAACAATACTAACAGATGTATCCACTACAACTACATTAAAAAATCAAGATGGTGTCCTGTTAACTAAAGATATTGTTTATGTTCCGGATAGATATAATGGTAATATTACAAGAACATTTATTAATACTAGCGTAAACTTTGAGATAACCTTGATCGAATCTGCCGAAAATATACTGCTTAGTTCATCCAAAAAACCGTACGTTACTTATTATGATTCTATTACTTCTTATGATTTTAATTACAACGAAAATACACATTCGTTATCTATCCTAACAGATATTACTATAACTTCATCTACTCTTCATTATTATATCGTATCCGTACCATACAAACTTATGTCCATAAAAGATAGTATTCCCCTTTTAAACTCACTCCCATTACATCATATTATCAGTGGTACACTTAATTCTAGTACAAGCTTAAGACATTATTTAAATTTTATTGTTCATAAAAACGGTCAAATATCAACATTGGAGAGCGTATCTAATATGTTCATATATATTGTACTCTCTCAATATAAAATTAACGAATTAGTTGACGACTTAAAATTTCAAGAAAATTTCGATTATATCGTACAAGAAATTCCTTATTTATTTGTAGAATATGATAATTTATCTCCTTATGTATTCATAGAAAATGTTAAGTTTTCTCCATTTAATAGTGTCAATTATGTCTCTGGAACAGTTTTTACATTGTTAAACAATGTAAATAGTATAAAATATGCCGCATTTGATCGTACCGTAAAAGTTAAAGATGTCGATGAAACAGCTCTAAAGGAGTTCATAAATACATATGGAAAAAATATAAAAGATGACCTACCTGTCGAGTTTTTAGAAATAGTAGAAATAATAGATAGTTTGTACAGTAATATTAATGATTTTAATGATGTGATTAATGATTATACATATATCATCAACAACAGTTTTGACTTTGTTGTATTGACCAATTATGGAGATTCTACAAATTACAGCATTACATATAAACAGTTTGAAAAACCCATCTCTTATATATCAACCTTAAGAACCACACTCTCCTCATGCTTTTTTGACGATTTAGAAAATAATATCAAAATTAATGGTTATGTAAAACCCGATTCCACAGATGATACAACTTATTACCTCTTTGCAACCATAAACTCAAATTTAAGAAATGAAGAAGTTGTAGATTTTATAACAAAACTGGTAGATGTATCCTATATTATAAAAGAAAGCATAACTTCCAATTTGAATTTTGATGCTGTAGAACTGTCTCATGCATTCGATATAAAAAGTGAGAATACAATTGTTGACACACGCCTTATCAATTATGCTAACATACACTTGTATGCCACAAATAGTAACAATCCATTACATCATGACATTGATACATTTACAATTAATCATGTTTCAACTGACCCTTACATTACAACATCCTTCATTTATACAAGATTTAATGATACAATTACTTTAACGGATATGACCCTATTTTATAGTTTTAGTGATATTGACTATATATATAGACCGCTTCTTTTTACAAGTAATGTAGACCTTACGAATACAGAACTATTAAAAACGGAAGTCTTTGGCGGCCTATCTGGATTAGATTATATAAACACCACACCTATCATACAAAATTCAATTGGAAACTTAACATCATCTGTTGACATTTATACAGCTTATAATTCACTGGATTTGTCATCCAGTTTACATATAATCGAGAATATAGAGTATTCTTTACTTATTGCATCCAAAGATAACAATGATATCATAAATATCTTTATACAAAATATAGTTCCATCAAACTACATAACAACTCAACTACAAACCATAATTACATCAGGTAGTATAAATATTGATGATAACAGTGTAAGGCTTTCAGGAAATATTATTACCGATACTGGTGTTAATTCTACTTATTATATATTTGCGACCACCAATTCCACACTTACAAACGATCAGGTTGTAGCCATTATAGATGATCCTTTAATAATAATAACTAATGTTTCATTTACTGACAATATTGACATACATTCAAAGTCTGTTGAATATATTTACGATTTAGATCATAGTTTAGTAAATGCAAATCAAATCAACTATGTAAATGTATATTTATATGCAAAAAACAACGATGGGTCTAATTTTCAAGATATTGATAGATTAACAATAACACCGTCAACATTTTTACCTTACATCACACAATCGGTTCACTATTCAAGATTCGACAATATAATTCATATCACGGATATTACGATTTTTTCAGGATATTACAATATTGTAAAAATTTATCAACCAATCGCCTTTGCAAAAGATACGGATTTAACAAATTCAGAAGAGTTAAAAACCTTTTTATCATCGTTACCATTGTTAGATTCGATATATATAACTGCCCCTGTTACAAAAGGTACTATTGGTCAATTAACGGAAAACATCAATGTGACCAATTATTATAGTGAATATGATATATCTTCTTCAAAAGTTATAGATGAAAATAGTGAATATATAATCGTTATCGCAGTTTTAGACTCCAATGAAAATTTTGGATATATTGAACAATATATACGACCATCTATCGATACATTAACAACTTTACGCACAGAACTATCCACATGTTCACTTGATTATATAAACAATACAATTAAAATAGTGGGTAATGTTATTCCCGACACAGAAAATGTAACCATTTTTTATCTTTATGCTACAACCTCTCCACATTTAACAAATAACGATGTTCGAAAAATAATACAAAGTACAGAATATTCATCATCTATTATAAGTGGTCAAATAACCTCCACTGAATACTTAATAGATTCATCTTTGCAATATGTTCATGATTTAAACAGCAATATAACAAACATCGGACATATTAATTTTACAAATGTGTATTTATATGCAACAAATAGTAATATAAATTCGGAATTTGATGATATTGATCAATTTACTATATCACCCACTCAAACGACACCTTACATAACATTATCAAATTATTACTCTAGATTCGATGAAACAATTTACATTACAAATATGACTTTATTTTCAAAATATACTGATATTCATCAAATATACACCCCTATTGCATTATTAAAAAGTGATGTTGACTTTTACAATCAAGATACTCTGAAAGATTTCATCGAAAACAATATACAATTTCTAGAACATCCTACTTCTGTATTTCCTATGAAACAATATGATGTTCATCAACTTGACAATTTGTCTATCAGCTTTGCTTTTACATCTTTGGACATTCATTCAACATCAGCATTAAGTGACATGCTTGATTATATCATTATTATCACAACTTTAAATTCAAATAATAAAATCGAATATTCAGAACATCCGTTTATTTCAACTACTTCTATGAAAAGCTCAATAAAAACATCAATAAATTTATGTGAGTTTAGCAATGATAATATATTATTAACAGGAAAAGTGACTTCGTATTCTAATAACATAATCGATTATTATGCATTTGTAACAACCGCTTCAAATTTGAGTAATGCATATGTAAGGGAATTTATATTAAACAATTCCAATAACCTTGCGATTGTTCATGAAACAACATTAGAAACAATAGATATATACCAATTACCAATTTCGTATGTTCTTGATGTAAATAGTAATCTTGTGGATGTGAAGTACATCAATTATGCGAATGTGTATTTGTATGCAACAAATAGTAATACACCTTCGGAATTTGATGATATAGATAAATATACAATATCACCACCGGATTCTAGTACTGAACCCTATCTCACTCACGAGACCTATTTCTCGAGATTTAATAATACTATTGTGATTAAGGAAGCGTCTTTCTTTTCAAGTTACAATGATATTAATATAATTTATAAACCTATACTATTCGAATCGAATGTAGATTTACTCGAAAATAACTTGAAAATGTTTTTTAACGAAAACAAAAGTACCTTAATTTTGTCAGATGTAGTGATATCAAAATTGTTATTGAAAATTGAATATAATTTTGAACTTTCTGATGTTTATACATATCTGAATGTAAATTCAAACAATGCTACGGTTTTAGAAGACTCAAATTACATATTAGTCACGGCAGTTGAAGATGTACATTCTAATATATATTTCCAACAAACCCTATTTACAACCGATAGAGATCCTGTATATACATCATTTAGTAAAATAGTATTTGATAGCAGTAATGAATTATATATATCTGGAAATATATCAAAACAATTTGATTTACAAACAGAGTGGTTTCTTTTTGGAATTGTTGATTCAAATGTACCTGTAGTTGATATACGTGATTGGATTATTGACAATAGCAATGATGCCATTTACTCCGATGTCATCTTTAACTCGTCTATGATTGATGAAACAACAACTGACGAGTTTACAAATGTAAAAATAAACGTTGTAGCTGACTTGCAAAATGGATCTTCTTTAAATGTATCTTCCTTAAATGCATTAACTATTTATTTATATGGAACTTCTGGTGAAATTGACGGTATGGCAGAGTTGTATATAAATAAACCAAACAATGATGTTTTCATGTCTATTACTGTAGACGAAATCACACAAAATATTACAAATACATTAGTTTATAAAGATAATACTCAAGTTATCACAACTTCAGATAAGTACGATACTCTTTTACAAACAATAAATATATCACCATCTAATGAAAAAGGAGAGGTTATAACATTGATAAATTATGAAAATAATTTGACATATTCAAGCATTGAGACTATTGCGAATGATACTATTACATTACAAACCACCGAAATTTTTTTAGCGGATGAGAATCAATATGTGATTCATCTAACCACTTATTTTGATGACTCCAAAAAAGAAGACATCATAAATAGCGATAATATATTGTTAGAAACAAAGACTACATCCACTCCAAATGACGAAGGAGTCGTTACTATATTTACAAAGTATACAAATGAAGACACAAAAGAAGTTAGAATAAAAGAAAGTGAAATATTACAAACGACAACAACAATTTATGAATACATATTGGAAGAAGAACCCTATATCAAATATCGTAATAAAGCAATTGTAGGTGATGCAAGTTTTTCTACTCAACATACAGGATTATTTTCAGAAGAAGAAGCGATCGCTTATTTACTTGAAAACAACTATTTATTAGTAAATGTGAGTGCTAATATTGATGGAAGTGCAAATCCAGATGGAACATGGTATTTTAAAACGTCATCCGATTTTGATTACACTATATTAGATATAAATAGGGTTCCGCCTGCATACGAAAGAATAGGATACAACTTGTATCTAAACAAATCGGTAGCAGGGATTCCGGGTTTAGTGCATAAAATAATGACCACAAATTATTTGGATCAACGATTCGAACAAACTATTCATAATAGTAATACGAATGAGCTATTGAAAAAAATAACAAAGTTACCACCAGATACTAATGGTAATACATTGATGACCATAGAGGAGATCGATCCTTTTAATTACTATACCGAATTGTTAGATGATCAGGCGAATGTATTAGTAACTTCCAGTTTTAGTGCACCTGATGTAAACACAAGTAATGTGTTTGTTACAGTGACTTTTCCGAACAAAAGTAACTATTACACACAAATCTTTGATGAGTATGATGATCTTATAGTTACTTCTAACTATGATAATCCTGATTTCGAAACTAGTAATGTGCTTCTTACAGTTACATACCCCGATAAAGAAAACTACTTCACAGAACTGTATGATGAAAGCGATACATTGTTGGTGACTTCAAATTATGGTATACCCGATCCAATAACTAGTAATGTGCTTCTTACGGTGACAAAGCCAAATGAAGAGAATTTTATTGAGAAATGGTTGGACAGCAATTTTAATTTATTAGTGACTTCCAATTTTAGTGCACCTGATGTAAACACAAGTAATGTGTTTGTGAAAGTGACTTTTCCGAACAAAAGTAACTATTACACACAAATCTTTAATGAGTCTGATGAACTTATAGTTACTTCTAACTATGATAATCCTGATTTCGAAACTAGTAATGTGCTTCTTACAGTTACATACCCCGATAAAGAAAACTACTTCACAGAACTGTATGATGAAAGCGATACATTGTTGGTGACTTCAAATTATGGTATACCCGATCCAATAACTAGTAATGTGCTTCTTACGGTGACAAGGCCAAATGAAGAGAACTTTATTGAGAAATGGTTGGATAGTAATTATAATTTATTGGTAACCTCTAACTATAGTGCACCGGATGTAAACACCAGCAATGTGTTTGTGGAAGTGACTTTTCCGAACAAAAGTAACTATTACACACAAATCTTTAATGAGTATGATAAACTTTTAGTTACTTCTAACTATGATGCTCCTGATTTCGAAACTAGTAATGTGCTTC
>Ga0255773_10000080_pt1 | contig 95532 bp, 96 predicted proteins | sample 011ome_17_FD_179971 | JGI IMG/M metagenome (GOLD analysis project Ga0255773, IMG submission 179971) | Coastal salt marsh microbial communities from the Groves Creek Marsh, Skidaway Island, Georgia - 011502XT metaG (version 2) | ecosystem: Environmental > Aquatic > Marine > Intertidal zone >... | reverse complement strand
CCTCTGACGGTGTCGCGCTGGGAGTCGCGGCGGGAACGGTGGCCACCGCAACCGGGCTCGGGAGGACGTCCGGCGGAATGGGCTCGGCCTCCGACTGCAACGAGACGCCACATCCCGCAAGCAGCGCTGCGGCAAGCGCTCCGCCCACGGCAGATGTCATGCGGCGCATCGTCATCAGCTCGCCTCTTCCGTGATCGGCAGTTCGGCGACGAAGCGAGCCCCGCCTTCAGGTGAGGACTCCACCCACAGGTTTCCGCCGAGCACATGGGACTGCTCCAAGGCGATCGCCAGGCCCAGGCCGGCACCTTGCGTGCGATGGGCCGCATTGCCCCGAGCAAAGGGCTCGAAGAGCCGTTCGCGCAGGGCCTCGTCGACTCCGGCACCCGCGTCGTCGACCTTGATCCGAAACGAGGTGTCGTTCGCGTCGATGCTCACCCGGACGAGGCCGGTGCCGTGATTCTGGGCGTTGTCGACGAGATTGCCGATGATCCGCTCGAAGCGGCGGGCATCGGTCCGCGCGATCGGTTCATCCCCGGTGACCATGGCAACGTCGAGGCCGCGCATCTCCACGACCTCACGGCACAAGGCTGCGATGTCCGCGTTCTCCCACTGCGGCGGGTCGTCGGATCCGATGCGACTGATCTCGAGCAGGTCGAGCAGCATCTGCGACATCCGGCGGACCTGCTGCGCGAGGACGCCCACGAGACTGGCCTCCCGCTCAGGCAGCCGTTCGATGCGCGCCTCCAGGAGTTCGGCCGTGCCGAGGGCCGCAGTGATCGGTGAGCGGAGTTCGTGGCTGACGTTCCCGCTGAATCGACGTTCGCGTGCAATGCGCGCCTGCACGGCTCCCGCCATGTCGTTGAACGAGTCGGCGATCGGGTCGAGGTCACGATCACCGGTGAGTTCGATTCGAGTCCCGAGTTCACCGCCTGCAATGCGCTGAGCTGCAACCCCCAGGCGCCGGACAGGACGCAGAAGGCGGCCCACCGCCGTAGCGCCGATCACGGCGCCGAAGATGCCGGCGATCAAGGTCAGGGCCACCAGGGTCCAGCCGCCCCAGACGAGGATCTGATCAAGGTCTCGCAACGGGAAGACCTCGACATAGACGCCGCCGGTGACAGGGATCGCGACGACGTAGTACGGGTCTCCCCCGACGGTCGTGCGCTGGGTTGCCCCACCATTCTGCGCCTGCGTCAGCAGATCCGCCGGCAGGGCGTCTGGCGGGACGGTGACGCCAGCGGTGTACCAGGTGCCGTCGACACGAAGCATCGGCTGCGAGGTGCCGACCGATGGAATCGACACCAGTGCCTGGCTCGGCGGAATGCCAGCGGCGAGTGCGGCATCCGCGGCGCGAGAGTCAAGTGCCGCGCGGGTCAGAGCCGCAGAGTCGCGCTGGTTGACGAGGTACCACGAGGCGAATGCATACGTGGACAGCGAGACAGTGCCGCCGACCATCAGGGACAGCACCGCGAAGGCCACCGCCACGCGAGCGCGAAGTCCCAACTTCACGGGCTCATCGCCCCCGGAGTCATGCCTTCATCCGGTAGCCGAAGCCGCGCACGGTAGTGAGCAGCTGCGGGTTGGCCGGATCCTCCTCGATCTTGCTGCGCAGACGGTAGATCAAGTTGTCCACGACGCGACCGTCGCCAGCATTGCCGTACCCCCACACCTTGCGGAGCAGATAGTCACGGCTGAGGACTCGGCCACGTGCACCGATGAGTTCGGCGAGAACGTAGAACTCGATCCGCGAGACCGGGATCGGCTCGCCCTTGCGGAGCACCTCGGCGGAATCTGGGCGCAGTTCGATCGGACCGCATACGAGGGCCTGCGGCTGCGGCTCTGGCTGGTCATCCTCACCCGGATTCGCGCGGCGCAGTTGCGTGCGGATGCGCGCCATGAGTTCCTTCGCCACGAAGGGCTTGGTGACGTAGTCATCAGCGCCAGCCTCCAGGCCGGCGACGACGTCATGGCTGTCTGTCTGCGCGGTCACGATGATGATCGGCACCTGGCTGGTGCCACGCAAGCTCCGAACGAGGTCGAGGCCTTGGATGCCCGGGAGCCGGAGATCGACGAGGACAACGTCCACGCGCTCGTCCATCATCAGCACGAGGCCCTGCTCGGCGGTGCCCGCCTCGAGTACGTGGTATCCCTCGTCCTCGAGGTTCGTGCGGAGCACGAGGCGGATGGCTTCATCGTCCTCGACGACCAACACGGTGCGCACCATGCCTCCATTCAACCCTGCGAGCTCGGACACCCGATCGCCGCCCTTCTGCCGTTGCCTACCTGCGACAGACTAGAAGGATTCCGGGATGAGCGTGTGACATTGCCTCGGCGCGTTCATCTCTTCCGCGCCGCTACGACCGCAACGCCTCCGCGAGTTCGCGGAACGTACCGACCAGCAGGTCCATATCCGCCGACGTGTGAGCGAGCGACACCAGCCACTGCTCGTCGAGGCCGGGGGGTGTGAGGACGCCACGGTTCACACCCCAGAGCCAGCTCAGTTCAGCCACCTCGAAGTCCGTGCGCTTGTAGTCACGGTAGTTGCGCACCGGGGTCGTCGACCACGTCACCGCGCCCTTCACGCCCAGTCCAACCGTGTGCGCCGGCAGGTCGAACTCCGTGATGATGCCATCGATCGCCTCGAGGGCGCCGTCGTTGATCGCCTCGGCGGAATCAAGAGCCTCTCGCGTGCAGACCTCGTCGACTGCCATGGCTGCGGCCATGACGAGCGGGTTGCCGTTGTAGGTGCCGAAGTGCGCCATGCGGTTGTCGACGACGGCCTGCATGACCTCCGCGCGTCCGCCGAATGCCGCCAGCGGAAGGCCTCCGCCGATGCTCTTGGCCAGCGTGATCAGGTCAGGCTTCACGCCGAGGCGCTGGGCAGCGCCCGCGTAGCCGGCGGTGAGTCCGGTCTTGACCTCGTCGAAGATCAGGACGACACCAAACTCGTCACATGCCGCCCGCACGGCGGCGAGGTAACCCGCATCGGGAAGCACGATGCCGAGGTTCTCCATGACCGGCTCCATCACGAGCGCGGCGATCTCGCCCTTGTGCTCGGAGAAGACCTCGCGGAGTCGGTCGACATCGTTGTAGGGAACGACGTAGACGGTGCCAGCCTCGACATCGAACGGAGTGACGGGCGTCGGAGCGTTCTCCGGACCCGCCTCCTCGACCGACGGCTTCACCGATACAGACAGGCCGTCGTAACCGCCGTGGTAGCCGCCTTCAAGCTTGACGATCGCCTTGCGCCCCGTGAAAGCCCGCGCCGTGCGCACCGCGTACATCGTGGACTCGGTACCGGACTGCGTGAAGCGCAGCATGTCCAGACCGAAGCGCTCCTGATAGCGCTCGGCCACCTCGGTCGCGGTGGGCGATGGGGTGACGAAGAGGGTGCCGGTCTTCTCCAGCGCCTCCTTCACCTTCTCGACCACCGTGGGGTTGAGGTGGCCGACCAGCATCGCGCCGAAGCCCATGGAGAGGTCGAGCAACTGCCGGCCATCGACGTCGGTGAGCCAGGCGCCGCGCGCGGAGACCACGGAGATGGGGTACGGGTCCCAGTGCTGGAAGGAGGAGGTCACGCCCAGGGGCAGCGACTTGCTCGCGCGCACGTTGTGCTCGCCAGACCCCGGCGTGTTGGCGGTGAAGCGCTCCCACTCCGCCGCCATCAGGGCATCCACGCGGGCCTTGTCCACCGGGGTGGAGGTCGAGGGCAGATGGCGCCAGGTGGCTGGATCGTTGGCCGTGATCGTCGAGGTCATCAGGACTCCTAAGAGAAATTCGTTGCCTCACCGGAGGATAGCCCACGAAATACTTTCTGCATATCCCCATGTGCAACGAAATCCGCAGTTTGGGCACGCAACGTCGGGTTCGTCTGGGGCACGATGCGTGTTACCGTCCGCCTATGTCGCTGGTTGGTCGTCGCTTCGTCACGTCTGCATCATTGCTGACGCTGGTGGCCGCCATCGGGGTCCTCCCGACGCTCCCGGCGGCAGCCGCGACCGACCCCGTGACGTCCGTGGCCGTGGGGGGCAGGCCCAGCGGCGCTGCGATCTCCCCTGACGGCACCACCGCCTACGTGAGCAATCCGGGTGCCAGCACCGTCGACATCATCGACCTCGCCGCCGGGCAGCTGGTGACGTCCATCCCGGTCGGCGCCGGAGTCCAGCCACCGGTCTTGAACACCAGCGGAACCCGGCTGTATGTCACCACGCAGGCTGACAGCTCGCTGCTGATCATCGACACCGCGGGGCGATCCGTGATCGGCCGCATCAAGGTCGGCAGCCAGCCCACGGGTCCGATCATGAGCCGCGATGGCTCTCGGCTCTTCATCGCCAACACCGGCAGCGACGACGTGACCATCGTCGACCTGGCAAGCACGTCGGTTGCCTCGACCGTCAAGGTGGGAGACAAGCCGCTGCGGCCCGTGCAGGGCACCGGCAGTCAGTACGCGTCCTTGGACACGCTGCTGTTCGTCACCAACAGCGGCGACTCCACGATGTCGACGATCGACCTGAGTACGAGTCGTGTCGTGGCCGAGGACGGCCTCGGCGCGGGGCCATCAGTCCCGGCGGTGTCACCCGCGCTCGGTGTCGTGAACAACAAGGTGTTCGTAGCGAACAACACCGACGGCACCGTCACCATTCTCGACCAGACGGCGGGCGGTGAAAGTGCTCAGGTCAAGGCCGGTAAGACGCCGAGCGGACCCGTCTCCAGCATCGATGGGACCGCCCTCTTCGTCACCAACCATGCGGTCGGGACCATCACGGTGCTGAATACCGAGAAGTCCCCCGTCACGACCGCTGCGACGATCACCGTGGGCAACGGCCCGACCCGACCCCTGCTGAGCCCCAACGGACGCATCCTTTTTGTTCCCAACAGCGAAGCAGCGACGGTGTCCGTCATCGACACCAACTCGCTGTCCGTCCGCGGCGCCTACGCAGTGGAGCGCGGACCACTCAACCTCGCCCTTTCAAGCGATGCCAAGACTCTGGTCGTTCCCAACTCGATCAGCGGCACCGTCTCCGTCATCAACCTCACGACCGCCGACCTGCCCTTCCCGCCCCCCTCAGCGAAGGTCAAGGCCAAGGTGAAGCGAGCGACGGTGTCCTGGGCCGCATCGAATGAGGCTGGCGTCACCCGATACGTCGTCACCGCATCCCCTGGGGGCCGCACCTGCTCCACCGCGGCAACGACCTGCACCGTCCGGGGCCTGACCCCCGGCAAGCGCTATCGCTTCGCCGTGCAGGCCGTCAACGAATTCGGTACGGGTGCTGCTGTCATGAGTGCTCGGGTGCGCATTCCCAAGTAGTGGCGCTCGTCGGCTCGCAGATTCCGGTCGTCATCGACTCGGGTCGTCATCGCATGAATCTCGCGTTCGTGCGATCCTCATTCCTATGCGACGAACACTGCTCATCCTTCCCGCCCTGCTCCTCGCCTCAGCCCTCACCGGATGCGGCGGCTCCTCGGTGGATGCCACGTGCGACGTCGCCGGAGTCACGGACGAGGTCGAGCACATCCTCATGGACGCTGACGGTGAACTCGGTGAGGTGACGTCCCTGACCTGCACGGATGGGTGGGCCTACGCCACCGCCACCGTCGTGAACGACCGCGGCGAGACAGAGGACCCGTTCCTCCTTCGAGGATCGGACATGGGCTGGATCCTCACCTCGGAGATTGAGGCGTGCAGCGAGGGGAGCCCGCTGGCCATCGCCGAGGAACTCCGAGACATCGCCTGCCCCAAGTAGGGCGTGCCCAGCCCAGCCCAGCCCAGCCCAGCCCAGCCCTGAGATCAACGTGAAGACAGTCACCGCATGACACATGCATCCCAGTGTGCAAACCACGGCGATACCGTGCCGCCATGTCCATTCAGATTGCCGTCCGGCTCCCCGACGATCTCGTTGCGCAACGGGACAGCCTCGTCGGTCAGGGGGCGGCCCCCAGCCGCACCTCGATCGTCGAACAGGCCTTGCGGCGGGAACTGCGTCGACACGTGTAGGCGAGGGAGGTCGAAGTACTCCAGCAGGAGTCCGGCGGCGATCTTGATGCCCTGAGCTGGTGGACCGCCAATCACTTCCGGATGACTGACGAGTGAGGCCGATTCTCTTGGTCCAGCTAGACAACCTTCCCCCGCCATCCTCATCACTCGGGAGACGGCCGTTCCCTAACTCACCACCGTCACGGTGGCACCGATCACCAGCCGCGTGCGCGGCCTGGCGAGTGAGGTTGCGGTCGGACGCGCCAACGGCCTTGAGCAAGAGAGCGTCATTGCCTGCGACAACGTCACGACGATTCGCCGCGAACTCGTCGTCCGGCAGATCGGCTCCCTGTTTCCACAGCAGGAATCGCTGCTTGCCGCTGCGCTCAGCCACGCATTCGATCTCAGCGACAGCATCACGTAGTCGGCTCGACCGCCCTAGATGCGGACGACGACCTTCATGGCTGCCGGGTCACGCTTCGCGTGAGTGAGCGCCTCCCAGGCCTCCTCCAGCGAATACGTCATCGACACGAGTGCGTCGAGGTCCACCGCTCCCGAAGCGACCAGATTGATCGCGGTCGGGTACGTGTGCGCGTATCGGAAGGTGCCCGTGACCCACAGCTCGCGACCCTGGATGACTCCCACGGGCAACTCGACCATGGTCGAGGGGCTCATTCCCACCAGCACGACAGTCCCGGCCGGGGCGACGGAGCGAACGCCGGCATCGATCGCGGCGGGTGCACCACTGCACTCGAGCAGGACATCTGCCATGACCTCGTCCGGCAGGGATCGTTTGGTCGGGTCAATGGTGTCGAAGCCCAGTGCCGCAGCCTTCGCCAGCCGCTGTGCGTTGGTGTCACTGAGCGTGACTTGGGATGCGCCATTGGCCCGGGCCACCAGTGCCGCCATGACGCCGACCGGACCAGCGCCAGTCACGAGCACGCGAGTCCCCAGACGAACATTGGCCTTCTGACAGGCCCACACTCCCACCGACAGCGGCTCCACCAGCGCGGCGGCGTCGAAGGACACGTGATCAGGCACCGGATGCGCGAACGCTCGCGGCACAACGACGTACTCGCAGAAGGTGCCATCGACCGGTGGCGTTGCGAAGAACTGCACGTCCGGGCACAGGTTGTAGCGCCCAGCTCGGCACTGCTCGCACGCGCCGCACGGGATACCGGGTTCCAGTGCCACCTTCGACCCCACGGGGAGATCTGTGACGCCCTCCCCGACTGCAGCAACCGTTCCTGACGACTCATGGCCAAGCACGAGCGGAGTCTCGACGATGAAGTCTGCGATGCGCCCATGCTCGAAGTAGTGGATGTCACTTCCACACACTCCGACTGAGTGAACGCGGACCAGCACCTCACCCGGTCCAGCCTGCGGAACGTCACGCTCCTCCATATGCAATGTCAGTTCCGGAGACAGCACGTTCACGCGCTGACTGGTCGGCATCGTGCCTGAGGTCATGACGTGGTTCCTTCCTGCACGAGCCACGCCACCGTGGCGCGTGCTCCATCGCGATGCAGTCTCCCAAGCGTCGCGACATACGGCTCGCGGAAGCGCGGGTCGTCCACCAGGTCGCCGAAGAGCTTCCGGTTGTCAATGAACGCAGTGGGCTCGTCATGCTGCCTCTGCGCGATCGGCACCAACTCGTCCTTGAGTGGGTCGACCACCGTGATGATGCCGCCCACTTCGTCAGTGCCTTCCGCATAACGCGCCCAACTGGCGACGATCGCCGCGGACAGGCGCACGTCCCCATCCTGCGAGAGACGATCACGAACCGCCGGCAGTAGCCACTTCGGGATGCGGTCGGACGACTCCGCACACAGACGCGCGACCGTGTCACGGACCTCAGGGTTGCTGAACCGATCGATCAACTCCGTCTTGTATGCATCGAGGTCAACCCCAGGAACCGGGTCGAGGGTCGGCGTCTCCTCCTCGTCCATGAACCTGCGCAGGAAGATCCGGAGCTCTGGCCACTGCATGGCCTCGTGCACGAGGTCATATCCCGCGAGGTGACCGAAGTAACAGAGCCCCTGGTGGCTGGCGTTCAACAGGCGCAGCTTCATCTTCTCGTAGGGAGCAACGTCGGAGGTCACCTGCACGCCTGCCTTCTCCCACGCAGGGCGTCCCAGGGGGAAGGTGTCCTCCACCACCCACTGGAAGAACGGCTCGCACACCACAGGGCATTCGTCCTCGACGCCCATGGCCGCGGAGACCGCTTCGATATCCGCGTCCGTGGTCACCGGGGTGATGCGATCAACCATCGAGTTCGGGAAGGAGACTTCACGGTGCATCCACTCCCCGAGGGTCGGGTCGAGCACCTCCGCGAACGTCGTGAACATCTGCCGAGCGACATCGCCGTTGTGCTGGATGTTGTCGCAGGACATGACCGTAAATGGCGCGATCCCACGCTCACGACGCAGCTGCAACGCCGCGCACACCACGCCGAACACCGTGTGCGGGATAGCCCCTGGCACGAGGTCAGCAGCCACGTCGGGGGTGTTCAGCATGAAGGCACCCGTGAGTCGGTCGAAGTTGTAGCCACCCTCAGTGATCGTGAGGGACACGATCCGGATGCGGGGATCAGCCATCGCCTCGATTACCGTCGAGGTGTCGTCCGGTGCGAAGAGAACATCGAGGATGCTGCCGACGACGCGGTAGTCCCACGTGCCGTCAGGACTCTTCTCCACCAGTGTGTAGAGGCCGTCCTGCTCCTGCATGCGTCGCGCAAGCCGCTCGTCCGATGGCAGCAGTGCCACGCCACGAATTCCCCAATCCAAGGCATCGCCCTGATTCAGCAGCCGGTCGATGGCGAGAGCCTGGTGAGCTCGGTGGAAGTTGCCGACTCCGATGTGCACGATCCCCGGTGTCACTTGCGAACGGTCGTACACGGGGAGGTGGGTAGTCGGCGACACCAAGGCCAAGGATTGCGGGCCCAGACGCGCCTGAGTGGTCATCACCTGAGTATCGGGGGCCGGAGCCACTCGTGAGGGAGGTTCTGACAGAGTGTGCGGGCTCACCCTCAAGGAGGCCCGACATGCCCGCACTTCTGGCCCTGCTTTCGAGCATGGCCTGGGGGCTCGCTGACTTCGGCGGTGGCCTCGCCACGCGTCGCATCGGAGCCCTCCGCGTTCTGACGGTCTCCTACCCGGCCGGCGCCATCGTCATCACGCTCGTCGCCCTCTTTCTCGTCCCCGGTGAGATCAGCGGCAATGTCATCGGGCTGTCCCTCTACACCGGGATCGTCGGCACGCTCGCCATGCTTTTTCTCTATGCCGCTTTGGCCGTCGGGCCCATGGGCATCGTCTCGCCCCTGACGGCCGTCGGCGGTGCCGCCGTGCCCGTGATCGCGGGCCTCGTTCGAGGTGAGTCACTGACACCGCTGATCGCCCTCGGAATCGTCCTCGCCCTGGTGGCAGTCGTCCTTGTCAGTCGCGAGTCAGGACCCCACCCTCCCGTCTCTGCCAAGGGGCTCCTCCTGTCCGGGGCCGCCGGCCTGTTTATTGGCCTGTATCTAGTAGGTCTGGGGGTGGCGCCGGACGACTCTGGAGTCTGGGTCGCCGTCTTCAGCCGCTGGTGGTCCTCGCTCGGCATGGTCGCCGTCGGACTCGTGGTGCTCGTTCGGCACGGTTCTGCGAGTTGGCGGCCCTATCCGTGGCTGGCGGTGATCGCCGTTGGTGCTCTCGACGGGTCAGCCAACGGCATGTTCCAGCTCGCGGCTCAGGGAGGCGAACTCATCGTGGTCGCGGTGATCGGTTCGCTCTATCCCGCGGCCACGCTGCTGCTCGCCCACTGGTTCCTGCACGATCGGATGTCACGCATCCAGTGGTCGGGCGTCGTCCTCGCCCTCGGTGCCGCTGCCGCGCTCGCGATCTAGCCGAACGACCACAACGTAGGCTGTCGGAGGTTTCCCGCACGGGTCGCCGAGCCTGAGGAGTAGTCATGCGTCGTCACGTCCTGATCCCCGCCGTTGTGGCTGCTGCCGCGATGGCGCTAACCGGCTGCTCCAGCGACGGTTCAGATGCCTCGGCCGACACCACAGCGGAATCCACGACCATCGAGTCTCCCTCTGCTGAGGCTTTGACTCCCGAGGCGACGGATGCACCCGCCGCCGGCGGTGATGGTGGTTCGGTCTCGAGTGAAGAGTGGCTGTCCGCAGTGACCGAGGCGGAGGCCGCCTTCCTGGACTCCGCGGGTGACAGGGCGCTGCGTGTGCAGATCGAGGTGACGGACACGCAGGAGGGATCAGTGACCGCCGACTCCACCTACAACCCTGACGACACCTTCGTGGCCACCTCCAACACGACCACCCCCCTGGGAACCATCGGCACGATGCGCGTGGCCTGCACCGTCGAGGCGTGCTATTACGCGGACGAGAACGGTGAATGGACGCAGACCGATCGCTCGGCCGTTGAGCGCCCCGAGGCAGGCGCTCTCGCCGTCGCGTTGAAGGAGCTGGAGTCCTCCGGCTCCGTCGTACACACCATCGACGGCAGCACCTACACGGTCGAACTCGAGATCCCCGAGGCCGAGGGGCAGCCGGGCGGAACGGCCTCTCTCGTCGAGACGATAAGCGACACCGAACTGGCCACCACCCTCATCGTCAAGATCGGCGAGGACGCCAGCACCACCTCGAGCACGACCACGTTCGTCGATCCGGCGCCCCTGCCGAACGACCTGCCGTAGTCCTGCGTTCCCTGTGGAATCAGGAGCGTTCCTGACGTAGCCTCGAAATATGGCTGCGCGCATGAAGGACGTCGAGCATGTCCTCACGTTCGGTGATGACCACTCGCCGGGCGCAGATCTTGCGTGGGAGTGGGTGTGCTCCCAGACGTGGGACGACTGGTCCGTCGACGTCGTATCGGTGACTGACCCGGCCCCGGAACTGGCCTCACTGTTCACCCACGAACCGTTGCACGAGTTCACTCCTGACACACCCCGCACCGCACCGCCCAGTGCTCAACTGGCCGCCGTTCGCCATCTGACCACTGCGTTCGATCCCCGCATCGTGCTCTGCGAGAAGACTGATGGGGACCTGCTCGTCATCGGAGCGCGAGGCCAGGGGCTGCTGAAGTCCATGCTCCTCGGAAGCACCGCCGAGTGGCTGATGCGCTGCCCGACCACACCCCTCGTGATCGCTCGTGAGGGCAGCCCCGTGCATCGAGTGCTGGTCTGCGTCGACGGCTCCTCCCATGCTGACGCCGCCGTATCGGCGCTCGCGGCGATGCCGTGGATCGCCGGCTGCGACATTGAGGTTCTCGCCGTGTCGGAAGGTGATGATGACGCGCGAAGAGCAGCGCGGCTATCGGCAGAGCGTCTCAGTGCCATCGGAGCAACGGCATCCGCTCGCGTGCTCGAACCTGACCCCGTGATCCTGACGATCAATCCACGCGACCGAATCCTCGAGGAATTGCGCGCGACCGCACCGGACCTTGTCGTGCTGGGCACTTCCGGGCGCACCGGTTGGTCACGGCTCATGGTCGGCTCGGTCGCCGGCGCCGTCGCTCATGCAGCAGAGTGCTCGGTGATGCTGGCGCGAGACCTTTCGGTCGACTGAACGAGTGAGCGACGCTCAGGCAATGACCTCGGGGCGGGCACGTCGCGAGTCCGCCGAGGGAGGCGCGCGATGTGTGCATGGTGCGCTCGACTCATGCCCCGAACAGACCCTCGCCGACGAACCCGCCCGCCGACCCGACGCCCGGGGGGATCGCGAACGCGGAACTGCTGCGGTAGGTGACGAACTGGTTCATCAGGTCAGAGGTCGACAGTTGTCGCTGCATCGGGATGAACTGGCTCTGCAGGTCCCGGTTGAAGGCGAGGAAGAACAGTCCTGCATCCGGCGATCCGCTGGGCAGGGTGCCGTCGACGTAGGTGTATCCGCGACGCAGGATGCGCATGCGCTGTCGATCAATCGAATGCGCCAGGGCCACGTGCGAGTCACGGTCGATCAACCGCGCCCCTGACGCGTCCGTCGCCCGGAAGTCCGGGCGGGTGCGCTCGGAGCCACCGCTCAGCGGGGCCCCCTCGGACTTGGTTCGCCCGAAGACCCGTTCCTGCGTGGCCACCGGCTGTGCGTCCCACGTATCCACGTGCATCGCGATCTTGCGCGCTGCGAGATAGGTGCCCCCCACCATCCAGTCCGGGCCATCGCCTGACTGAACCCACACGTACTCGTTGTGCTCAGCTGTGTCATTCGGGGGAATGTTCGCGGTTCCATCCTTGAACCCGAACAGATTGCGTGGCGTCGGTGCCCCTCGCCCTGCAGATCCGCCCGTGCCGGCCTGAGTCCACCGGACGGTTGCGGATCCGTCAGCAGCTCTGTGGAGGTCGCGGAGCGTCTGCGCAACTGTCTGGGCACCGTTCGCACACACTTGGACGCACAGGTCACCGCCCGAGATGGCCGATTCCACGCGATCTCCCGGAAACGACGGCAGGTCAGTGAATCTCCCCGGCCGAGCGCCCGCCAGGCCGAATCGATCCTGGCCGCCAGAGGTGATGAACAGCGAGGCGCCGAAGCCGATGGTCACCGTCAGCCCCTGCGCGCGATTTGCACTCATCTGTGAATCGGCGATCTGACTCCACGACCGGAGGAGGGCGACCAGCACGTCGCGCGATCCCCCTGTCACATCGAAGGATGCGAAGGTGAGATTCGTCTGGGCGGGCGTGACGATGCCCGGCTGGTGGGATCCCAGGAACGTGGCTGCGTCAGCCTGCCGCTCGTCGCGTCGGGGCGGCCGATCATCGCCGTCACCCTGAGGGCGATCATCTCGGCGGGGCGGTCGAGGTCCCCTGTCATGCGCGGTCGCAGCGCCGGCGCCCACGAGACCGACAGCCCCGGCACCCATGAAGCTGAGGAGCACGCGGCGCGTGACTCCTGCGTGATTGACTCGCAGATCTGACATCGTTCCTCCTTCAGCAGCGCCCGGATAGGCGCCACGGGAGCATTCGGCCAGCACTGTCTGGGAAATTGCTGGGAACGTCCTGGGACCTCGTCAGGAGTGTGTCGCCCACATCCGAACTCTCGGAACCGTGTCGTCTTGACAGAGCCACCTACATCAACAGTTATTGACTCAATGAACACTGAGTCACTGTCGCCGGTCGAAAGCCGTGCGGAGCGAGCGTCTGCCGCTCCAGGCCGTCACGGCGGGAATGCAGGTGGGTGCCATCGCCGCCGGCGATCCGTTCTCGGTTTTCGGAGCCGCGGGACTCGCACTCGGATTCCCCACGGCGCCGATTCTCTCTGCCGGCTATATCGGCCTCATGGGCCTCATGCTGACGAGGCGGCCCGGATTCCTCGCCGTCATGGCACCCGCTGGTCGGATGTCCCTCACGGTCTATCTCGGGGAGTCAGCAGGACTGTCGCTGCTCTTCTGCGGCTATGGTCTCGGATTCTTCGGCCAGTGGGGAGCTCTCGCAGTCGTCGCGTCTGGCATTGCATCGTGGGTCGCGCTCTCCGCGTTCTCCTGGTGGTGGATGCAGCGATTCACACGCGGACCACTCGAGTGGGTGCTCGCCCTGATGACCGGTCGCTCGGCGCGAGACTAGATCTGCGCCATGTCCACGAAACGCGAATAGTGACCCTGGAACGCGACGGTGACGGTAGCGGTGGGACCGTTGCGGTGCTTGGCCACGATGAAGTCTGCCTCGCCTGCGCGCGGAGACTCCTTCTCATAGGCATCTTCCCGATGAAGCAGCACGACCATGTCCGCATCCTGCTCGAGCGAGCCCGACTCGCGAAGATCGGACAACATCGGCTTCTTGTCTGTCCGCTGTTCCGGACCACGATTCAACTGGCTGATCGCGATGACGGGGACGCTCAGCTCCTTCGCCAGGAGCTTGAGCGATCGGGAGAACTCCGAGACCTCCTGCTGGCGACTCTCGACACGCTTGCCACTCGTCATCAGCTGCAGGTAGTCGACGATCACCAGGCGCAGGTCGTGTCGCTGCTTCAGGCGCCGGCACTTGGCGCGGATCTCCATCAAGGTCATGTTCGGCGAGTCATCGATGAACAAAGGTGCCTCGCTGACGACGCCCATCTTGTTGGCCAGCTTGGTCCAGTCACCGTCGCTCATCGTGCCCGCACGCATGTGGTGCAGCGGGACTTGGGCCTCTGCCGAGAGCAGTCGCATGACGATCTCACTTCGACTCATCTCCAGAGAGAAGATGACGCTGCTGAGTCCATGCTTGATCGACGCCGCGCGGGCGATGTCCACGCCTAGGGTGCTTTTGCCAATCGCAGGACGCGCCGCAACGATGATCAACTGCCCCGGATGCAGGCCGTTCGTGAGCTTGTCGAGTTCGGTGAAACCGGTGGGGACGCCGATCATCTCGCCGTTGCGATTGGAGATCGCCTCGATCTCGTTCAGGGCGTCGCCCATGATGTCGCTCAGTGGTGCGTAGTCCTCGCTGGTGCGACGGTCGGTGACGTCGTAGACCTCGGCCTGCGCGCGGTCGACCGTCTGATCGACATCCCCCTGGCCGGCGTAGCCCATCGCGACGATGCGGGTGCCGGCCTCGACGAGTCGACGCAGAATCGCCTTCTCGCGCACGATGCGCCCGTAGTAGCCGGCGTTGGCCGCCGTGGGCACCATCGACACGAGCGTGTGGAGGTAGGGGGCGCCGCCCACGCGGCCGATCTCGCCGGTGCGGGTCAGGTCGGCGGCGACCGTGACGGCATCGGCTGGCTCGCCCCGACCGTAGAGATCCAGGATCGCCGAGTAGATCGCCTGATGGGCCGGGCGGTAGAAGTCGTTCTCGCGGAGCACCTCCACGACATCGGCAATGGCGTCCTTGCTCAGGAGCATGGCGCCGAGGACGGACTGCTCCGCTGCGTTGTCGCTTGGGGGCGTGCGGTCGACGGCAACGTCCTCGTCGGGATGCAGCTCGTAGACACTCACAAGCACACGCTAGGGACAGGGGGTGACAGCGTCCATGAGCCCTGTGGACAGGGTTGTGGACAAACTGGGGACGACACGCGTGGACCTGTTCGTCCACCTGTGGAAAGACTGGGGAATTGGACGAACCTCCTACCCCAATTCCCTCGTGCGAACGGGCAGATCGCTATCCCAAGGCTGTGGAGGAAAACTCGTGGGTAGCCTGAGCCCCGTGACCGACTCCCCGTACCGCATCACCGTCGTCTGTCTGGGCAACATCTGCCGCTCTCCGATGGCGGAGGTGGTGCTGGCCGAGCGGATCGAACGAGCCGGCCTCGGAGATCGGGCCACGGTTGACTCCGCCGGCACCGGCGACTGGCACCTCGGTCACAACGCAGATCCGCGGGCTCGGGCCACCCTCTCCGCCGCGGGCTACGCCCACGATCACACCGCGCGGCAGATCACGCCCGACTGGATGAGCGATATCGACCTGCTGCTGGCGATGGACGAGGCCAACTACCGCGACCTCGAGGTGATGCAGCGGGCCGCTGCGGCGACGGGTGCCGACATTCCGGCGCTGCGAATGTTCCGCGCCTATGACGAGGCCCTGTCCCACCTGCCCGAGCCGCACCCGGACCTCGCGGTCCCCGATCCCTACTTCGGTGGTGACGAGGGCTTCGCCGAATCCCTCGTCATGATCGAGAAGGCCGCCGACGGAATCGTCGACGGCCTTCTCGCAGATCTGGATCAGTGAGAGGTCACTCGGCCCACTCGGGAGCGAGTCGGCGGTATGCCAGGGCATCGGACACATACGTGAAGACAAACGCCAGCACGTAGAGGAACACTGCGAGCACCAGGGCGATGATGCCGAGGATCACCGCGAGGATGCCACCCACGGCATCGCCGCTGAACAGGTCCATGCTCGCAATCGCACCGCCACCAAGGGCACCGAAGACGACGAGCAGTGCGATGCCCAGTGCCGGCAGCACGCCGGTGAGCACGATCCGCAGGCCGAGGTACTTCCAGAAGTTGCTGCTGATGCGATCCCAGCTCGTCGCCAGCGCGGAGAACCCGTTGTTCGCCTGGCCACCGATGAGCGCGTATGCGAAGAGTCCGAGCATGAACGCGATGATGAGGCCGGGGATGATCAGCGCGAAGAGGCCGATGAACACCATCGCGCCGTAGATGAGTGCAGCCACCAGGAACCACCAGTAGTGGCGCGTCTCGAACAGGCGGGCCACGCTCGGGCGCTCACCTCCACTGACGGCGTAGGAATTGCGCAACAGGCCGAGCACCATGAGCACCGCCACCAGAAGAGTGATGATGTAGATGATCGCTCCGACGATGCCGATCAGGGCGCCGAAGAAGCCGTCGAGGTTGCTCGCCCAACCCGTGAGCAGCGTCGAGATGATCTGCAGAACGAATGGCACAAGAACGGCCACGATGATGACGGGCCACCAGGCCCAGTAGGTGCGCTTGCTGAGGGTCCAGGACTCCTCGAGGACCTCGTGTGCAGAAAACGCCATGACTCCTCCTTCATTGCCCCCGGGGAAGTCGGGGATGCGAAAAGCGTGTCGGTCCCCTCACCTAAGTGGGGGGACCGACACGCCGTTACTGAAGAGTAGGAGTCCTAGGCCGAGGGAGTCCCGTAGGCGTTGTCGCCCGGAGTTCCCGCCTGCGCCCAGAGCACGATCATGATGATCCATCCGACACAGGGGATCAGATACATCAGCTGCCACCAGCCCGACTTGCCGGTGTCGTGCAGGCGACGCGCGCCCACGGCGATCGTGGCAAGGATCAGGATGATGGAGATGATCCAGCCGATGAAGCCTAGGAATCCGTTGTCACCCGGGAGCACTGTGAAGATCAGATTCGCGAAGACCTGAAGAATCCACATGGCGAGAATCCACCACCAGAACTCGGGTCGACTCGCGCGGCCATTGAAGTTGCCGAGGTTGGAGAGGTTGTAGGAGATCGCTTGGCCGAAGGTCATGACTTGCCCTTCTCAAATAGGTGTGGTGTGCTGCCGCTGCGGCAGCCCCACTCTAGGCCGCGGGACGTGGCCCGTAGGGATTATCGGCCGATGTTCCATCCAGGGCCCACAGGACGATTAGCGCGATGTTGCCGCAGGGGACGAAGTAGAGCAGGAGCAGCCACGCCGTCTGGCCGTAGTCATGAAGGCGACGCGCACCCGCCGCCAGCAGGGGGATGAACAGGGCGATCGCCACGGCCAACACAACGATGTACCAGATGACCATCAGGGCCGTCATGATCCCGGCACCCGCGCTGCTGTCAGCGGTCGCCGCAGCAATGCCGATGATGATGAACAGCGGGATCATCAGAACGAACTGCACGAGCACGGTGAACAGGAAGAACCACCAGAACTCCGCCCGTGATGCCCGCCCGTTGAAGTCGGCGTACTTGTGCAAGCACGTCCTCACCGAGTCCTTGAAGCCCATGATTCCTCCTTCGCAAGTACCAACCCGATCACCGTAGTCGCTTCACGTGAGCGAAGGGGCATGCCCACGCACGGCCTCGAGTACCGATGACCAATCAGATTCCGAGGTTATTGCCACGAGGATGGACGAAATTCGATTAACTACTGTCCTCCAACGAGAGAAGGGAACGGACATGACCACCCCAAGCCCTCAAGGCGCCACCGCCGCACCTCAGAACGGTATGGGCACCGCTGCCCTCGTGATGGGGATCCTGCAGTTCTTCTGCCTCGGCACGGTGGGATCCGTGCTTGCCATCATCTTCGGCAAAATCGGGATGAACAAGGCTGATCAGGGCCTCGCGAACAACCGCGGCGCAGCCAAGGCCGGGTTCGTCCTCGGCATCATCGGTCTCGCCCTGACGGTGATCGGCATCATCGTCTGGATCATCGTCTTCGCGGTCGCCGCGGCCAACGGCAACCTTGAGGTCACCACGAGCTGACATCTGAACATCAGGAACGACGAGAGGGCCACCCCATCGGGGTGGCCCTCTCGCATGTCAGCTGACGTCAGTCGGCGACGACCTCGAACTTCACGGTCGCGACGACATCGGGGTGCACCTCGACCTTGGCCGAGTGCTTGCCCACGGACTTCACGGCAGAGCCAAGAACGATCTTCCGCTTGTCGATGATCGGGCCGCCGGCCGCCTTCACCGCGTCGGCGATGTCGGCGTTGGTGACCGAGCCGAAGAGACGGCCCTTGTCGCCAGCGTGAGCAGAGACCGTCACATCTAGGCCCTCGATGGCCTGCTTGATCTCGTTGGCGTGGTCGCGGTCACGGACCTCGCGCACCTTCTGAGCGCGCTTGATCTGAGTGACCTGCTTCTCGCCGCCGCGCGTCCACGCAATGGCGAATCCACGGGGCATGAGGAAGTTACGGCCGTAGCCGTCCTTGACCTCGACGACGTCACCGGGGCCACCGAGGCCCTGGACGTCCTGAGTGAGGATGAGCTTCATTGTTGTTCCGTTCTTCTCAGGCGTCAGCGCGCGGTGGACGTGTAGGGAAGGAGGGCCACCTCGCGGGCGTTCTTGACGGCCATCGCGATGTCGCGCTGGTGCCGCGTGCAGTTGCCAGTCACTCGGCGCGCACGGATCTTCCCGCGATCGGAGATGAACTTGCGCAGCAGGTTCGTGTCCTTGTAGTCGATCGGCTTCACGCCGTCCTTGCAGAACTGGCAGGCCTTGGCCTTGACCATCTTCTCGTTCTTACGGGCTGCCGACTGGCGACCCTTGTTGTCTCGTGCCATTCGTCGTGCTCCTGTCGGGGGCCGATGCGCTGACGCATCGGGATGTCTGGATGGGGGTTAGAAGGGAGGCTCGTCGAAGCCAGCGCCGGACGACGGGCCAGATGCCCACGGATCGTCCGCCGGTGCTCCACCTGCGGGAGCGCCGTTGCCGCCACCGCCGCCGAAGCTGCCGCCCTCGCGCTGCACGCGATTGACCTTGGCTGTGGCGTAGCGAAGAGCCGGGCCGACGTCGTCGACCTCCATCTCCATCACGGTGCGCTTCTCGCCCTCGCGAGTCTCATACGAGCGCTGCTTGAGGCGACCGGTGGCGATGACGCGCGTGCCCTTGGTGAGGGACTCCGCGACATTCTCCGCGTACTGGCGCCACACGCTGCATCGCATGTAGACGGGCTCGGATTCCTTCCATTCGTTCGAGGCCTTGTCCAGGTAACGCGAGTTGGACGCGATCGTGAACGAGGCAACTGCCGCACCACTGGGGGTGAAGCGCAACTCCGGATCATTGGTGAGGTTGCCCACCACCGTGATCACGATGTCGCCGGCGGCCATTACTCGGCTCCCACCGTGGCGGGCTCGTCCTGACGCATGACCTTGGTGCGCATGATGGCCTCGTTCAGGGACAGCTGGCGATCGAGCTCGGCCACCGACTCCTTGGTGGCGTCCACGTGGATGAGGACGTAGATGCCCTCGGTCTTGTGGTTGATCTCGTAGGCCAGACGACGTCGGCCCCAGATCTCCATGTCGCGAACGGTGCCACCATCGGCGCGGATGACGTTGAGGAACGCCTCCAGGCTTGGGGCGATGGTCTTCTCTTCCAGATCGGGATCGAGGATGATCATGATCTCGTAGAAACGCATAGACAACCCACCTCCTTCGGACTCAGCGGCCACGGTCGTTCCGTGGCAGGAGGGTGTTTGCGTGTGCTCAGCTAGCTGGGCAACCCCCCAAGAGTACTGGCCAGACAACAGAAGGTGAAATCGGGTGTTTTGTCCGATTTCCTGCCGATGTTCGGTCGTCCGTACTGGTCAACACCGGGGCATCCCAGTGGTTAATGCGCTCGTACGGTTCGGAGACAACCATGTCTCCTTCACGCGTGGTGTGGTGTTGAGAAGCCCCGTTGGCACGTTCGTCACGGCGATTTTCGTGGATAGGCGGCCTTGTCGGGGTAGCTCTGACGGCAGCGTCCACGCTCATCGCCCTTCCACCCTCTTCTGCAGCTTCGACGTGATACGCCAATGTGACGTGCAACGCCAACTCCAGTCCTGGCACCAAGATCTCTGGTCAACCTATTCCGAACAACAATGTCATCGTTCAGATCAGCGGCAGCGCGGCCCCTGGGTGCGCAATCACCGACACTGAAGGGGGCTCGGGCCTGGCAGGTGCCGATGGATCCCTCTCCTTCAATGTCAGCCATGGCGGTTCGGGTGATCGCATCATCCGAGTCACCTTCACGACGACGGCGAGTTCGGCCAGTGGCCAGTACCAATGCTTCTACTTCTCATCAGACCCGCCCGACGCTCCCACCATCAGCAGCGCGAGGGCGGGCGACGGGCGCGCCACTCTCGTCATTGACTCCAGCGCTTCCGGCTCGATTCCGACGTCGTTCGTTGTCACTCCGTTCAACGTCGATACATCATCCTCACTCGCAAACCAGGCATGCGCCGCAACAATTTCCGGAACGTCGTCATCGGCCACGTGCGACATCACGTCGCTCACGAACGGAACGCGACACACCTTTACCGCTACCGGTACCAATAGCTGGGGCACCAGCACGTCGTCCTCACCCACGTCACAAGTCACTCCCATGGGGACTCAGACGGTGGTGTGGGCGCCGGCCACCAGCCTTACGCCCGCCGCCGATCCGCATCAAGGTCCTGCCGGAGCCATCACCGACCCCGTCACCAACAGCCTCAGCCTCCACCTCGGCACCGACTCCGTCGCCTTCGAGTTCCACGTCCACTCCCGCGACATCGAGCCCGAGTGCTACCCCGTCGAGCAGTACCTCGACGCCACGACCGTCGTCGAGCAGCACAAGCACGGAACCGTCCCCCCGGCCTCGTCGGCCTCGCCTTCGTCGAGCACGACCGGCAGCACCGCAACACCAAGCGGGTCGACGTCTCCGTCTCCGAGTTCAAGTTCGAGTTCGACGCCGACGGCGGATAGCTCGGCGTCCTCGACGCGGCCGGGAACGACCGAGCCAAATCCCTCGGACAGCCCCGCCACGCCAGGGGGCGACCCCACCACACCCACCGACGGTGGAGGCTCCACCGATTCGGCAGTCTCCACACGAGAAGCAACGGTGAAGTTCACGGTCGCTCAGGGTGACCAGACCCTGACATTCACGGTGCCGATGACGCGCATGCTCGCCATCGCATCGGAGGCAGCCACCGTGGAGCCGGCTCTCGCCGATACGGGTGAGTCAAATCGGGCACCACTGTCCGTGGCCACCGTGCTGGCGGCGACAGCGCTCATGGTGCTGCCCGCGATCCGGCGGCGAAGAGTCCGGGACTGATAATTAGTCCCGTGGTACGAATCCAGGGAATCGTCGCGGTCCTGATCCCTTGGGTCGTGGCCGTCGTGGTTTCGCCTGGATCGCGGGTGTGGAGTCTGCTCGCCCTGGTCGTGCCGCTGGTGTTCGCGGCGCTTCATACTCGGTACTGGATCGCGTGGCTGGCTCCGATCAGTGGCCTCGTCAGCATCACGCCGGGTATTGCCACCTGGGTATCAGCGTCCGTGGCGGTTGCCATCGCGATCGTCCTGGTGGTCTGGCCTCCCGAAGCGAGCAGCGATCGGCTTCCTCGTTGGCTGGCTTCCCCGGCCGTCCGGTGGTCAATGGGCGCCGCACTCCTCGTCGGTGCCGTGGCCATTGCCAGTTTCGGGCTGATTCAGGTGCGCGACCAGGACGCAGCCTTCGACGCCGGACAGCAGGCGGCTGCCGAGTCGTGGCAGGTGGAGGCTGACGTCGATGCGCCATCAGGTGAGTCGCCGACTGAGTCACCTGAGCCACTCGATCCGCTGGCCGAACTGTCCACCACCGAGGGTCCTCGCCTCGTCGGCGATCCAGCGACCGTGCAGGAAGATGCGGCAGAGCCCGCTGCCCCACCCTTCGCAAAACTGGCCTTCAAGCGGGCTGGGTCGCCGGACCCCGTGACGCCTCGGGTTCTCTACGTGGGCCCGGACGTGACCGAGCGTGGACTGGCCTCGGGGCCGGGTCACTATCCAGGAACCGCGAAACCTGGACGCAAGGGGAACGTCGCCATCGCGGGACACCGCACGGGGTGGGGATCACCTTTTCTCCACCTTGATGAACTCGAGCCCGGTGACCGCATCCGACTGACTGACCGCAAGGGCGTTCGCCACACCTACATCGTCGACACGTCGACCCTCGTGGATCCCGATGGGGACTGGGTCCTTGGGCCGGATCCCCTCGGGACCGGAGAGCCGACCCTGACGCTAACGACCTGTGACCCACCCGGAGTGAACTCCAAGCGGCTGATCGTGTTCGCGACGTTGAAGAAGTCTGTACCCCGGACGACGGATACCGCCTGATCTCTCCCTTAGGGTCGTGGTGTGCGCATCGCGACCTGGAACATCAACTCCGTCACCGCTCGACTCGATCGTCTCGTGGAATGGCTTGAGACGGCACAACCCGACGTCGTCGCCCTGCAGGAGTTAAAGTGCACCACCGACGCCTTCCCCTCGATGCCCATCGCAGCCGCCGGGTATGAGTCCGTCGCGCACGGCAACGGCCGCTGGAACGGTGTCGCGATCCTCAGCCGTGTTGGCCTGGAGGACGTGACACTCGATCTCACCGACCAGCCTGCCTTCGACAACGTCGTGGAGACACGCGCCATAGGCGCAACGTGCGGCGGCGTGCGCGTGTGGAGCCTGTACGTCCCCAACGGCCGCGAGCCCGACCACCCGCACTACGCCTACAAGCTCGACTGGTTCCGGGCATTGGAGAACACCGCTCGAACAGAGATGGCCGCCAACCCAGACCTGCCGTACGCCTTGATCGGTGACTTCAACGTGGCACCTGAGGACTCCGACGTCTGGGACATCGCGCAGTTCGCGAACTCCACTCACGTCACGCCCGCCGAGCGCGCTGCGCTGGCCGACCTGCGGGCCACCGGCCTCTCGGATGTCATGCCCCGGGCGCTGAAGGGTGAGCCGTACACGTTCTGGGACTACCGCAACGGTGCCCTTCACCGCGGCTGGGGAATGCGGATCGACCTCGTCTACGCGAATCCACCGTTCGTTGCGCGCGTGAGCGATGCGTGGATCGACAGGGAGGCCCGCAAGGGCAAGGGAGCGTCCGACCACGCGCCCGTCGTCGTGGACCTGACGGACTGACGCCAACACCGGAGCCAACAGCTGCAGGCCTAGGGTGACCATGTGACGCTCACTGTCCGCGCCATCACGGCCGACCAGCACCGCGCCTGGATCGCGGGTCGCCCGTCCGTGTCGTTCCTGCAGCTCCCTGAGTGGGGCGAGGTCAAGGCCGGCTGGCGCCATGAGTCCCTCGGCTGGTTCCTCGGCTCCCGCCTCGTCGGCGCGGGACTGGTGCTCTACCGGCCGGTACCCAAACTGCCGCAGCGGTCGCTCGCCTATCTGCCCGAGGGCCCGGATATCGACTGGCTCAGCACCGAGCACCCGTCTGCCTCGCTGTCTGAGTGGCTCGCCCCCCTCGCCACGCACTGCCGTGCGCGCGGAGCGTTCCAGGTGAAGATGGGACCCCCCGTCGCCCTGCGACGCTGGGAGGCATCGACCATCAAGGCCGCCCTTGCCGCGCGGGCCGACGATCCAGGCGCGCCCGATCGCCTGTCAGGGGTCACCCCCGACTGGACCTCGGATGCCGGCAGGGCCCTGGTCTCCCGTCTGGCGTCCCTCGGCTGGAAGCAGGAGGCGGGCGGCGGTGCCGGCTTCGGTGACGTTCAGCCGCGCTATGTGTTCCAGGTTCCTCTCGCCGACCGTTCCCTGGACGACGTCTTCGCGGGCTTCAACCAGCTGTGGCGACGCAATATTCGCAAGGCCGACAAGGCTGGCGTCGTGGTCTCCGAGGGCACACGTGAGGATCTTGCCGCATTCCATCCCGTCTACGTCGAGACAGCAGCACGAGACCACTTCACCCCGCGTGGACTGGCGTACTTCGAGCGCATGTGGGACGCCCTCAACGCCCACGAGCAGCACCTGCGGCTCTACCTCGCCCACCACGAGGGCCACGTCGCGGCGGCGACGTTGATGGTCGTCGTCGGCGACCACGCCTGGTACTCCTACGGGGCTTCCACCACCGCCGACCGTGACGTTCGACCGTCCAACGCATTGCAGTGGCGCATGATCAGCGATGCGCATGAACTGGGGTGTCGCACCTACGACCTGCGGGGGATCGCCGACACACTGGATCCGTCCCACCATCTGCAGGGTCTTGTGCAGTTCAAGGTCGGCACCGGTGGCTACGCGCAGGAGTATGCGGGGGAGTGGGATCTCACGCTGAGATCGTTGTGGGCCAGGGGTTTTCGGGCCTACCAGTCGAGAAGGGGCTAGCAGATGGCGTTCGTGGTCACGGTGGACGGCCAGCGATGGCGAGACCATCAGGACGCCGTTGCCGCAGCAGTGCTGCGGGCAGCGAATGCACCGCTTGTGCCCGTCATCAAAGGCAATGGCTACGGCCTCGGCCAGTCACTTCTCACCGGTGAAGCCGTGCGTCTGGGTGCCGACACCGTCGCCGTGGGCACGGTCTTCGAGGTGCCGGATGTCGCCGCACAGGGCAACCACGACATCATCGTCCTTGAGCCCTATGACCCGCGTGACTCGATCGCCTCCGATGCGTGGTGGGGAGTTGGTCAGGCACTGCACGCGGGTCGGGTGATCCGCACCGTTGCCTCCACCGAGGCTCTGCTGTCGCTCGCTGAGGGCACCGGATCCGTGCGCGTGGTTCTCGAGGCCCAGACCTCCCTGCATCGGTTTGGGATGGATGAGGCTGAGCTCCTTGGTGTGCTGGCCGACCTCCGGATTCGCGAAGCTCTAGAGCGCGGCCGCATCCTGATCGAGGGCCTGACCGTCCACCTCCCGATCGCACAGCCAGCGGATGAGATCGAGCCGGCCGGAGCCAACCTCGGCTCGGCCAAGGTCCGTGAGGTGGTCCGATGGGCTGGCCTGTGGCAGGCCGAGACAGCGGTGTGGTCGGGACACAACTCACCGGAATGCCGGGTCTGGGTCTCCCATCTGGACGACAGCGAGGTGACAGCCGTCGCGTCATCGGTACCCGAGGTCGTCCTGCGGGCACGCGTGGGCACGCGCCTGTGGCTCGATCGTTCCTGCCTCAAGGCGTCCGGAACGGTACTCGCGGTGCATCCCCTGCCCACCGGCACGCACGTCGGCTACCGCCAGCGCACTGGGCCGAAGGACGGCACGCTCGTCGTGGTGTCGGGTGGTACCTCGCATGGCATCGGCCTGTCGGCGCCCACTCCGGCTGCAACCGTCCGCCAGCGCGTGGTCACCGCGGGCACCGGCGCTCTGGACGCGGCCGGGCGAGCCATGTCGCCGTTTCGGTGGCAGGGCAAGCAGCGCTGGTTCGCTGAGCCGCCGCATCAGCACGTCTCGATGATCTGGCTTCCCGCTGGCGTCGTCGTCCCTGCCGTCGGCGACCGCCTCGATGCCGATGTGCGGTTCACGACGTCCCGGTTCGACGCCGTCGTAGGACTGGACTGAGCCAGCACCAGCGACTATTGCTGCGGCAGTAGGTGGGCTGTGATCGGCCTGGCAAGCCCACCTACTGACGCACCAACGTGGGGTCAGCTGCGGCGGAGGGTGAACCGGTCTGGGGCGTGGTCGTAGACGCCCCCGCCGGGATCGTCCTCGTCCTCCGGCTCACCGTCCGTGCGCACAGGGTCGTACTCCGGCGCGAGCATGTCCTGGATGACGAGCACGACGAAGTACACGGTCGCGAGCATGCGGATAAGGATCGCGACCGCATACTCCGGACCGCCCAGCGTCTGGGCGTCGTCCACCCCGTAACCGGCGAGGTACCACCAGATCGCCACGAAGTAGATGACCTCGCCTGCCTGCCACACCAGGAAACTGCTCCAACGCGGACGCGCCATGACGGCAAGCGGGATCAGCCAAAGCGAGTACTGCGGCGAGTAGACCTTGTTGGTCAGCACGAACGCCGCGATGATGAGGAACAGGACGGCCGCAAGACGCGGACGACGCTTGGCAGTGAGCACGAGTGCTGCGATGCCAACGCACAGCAGCACGAACAGACCTGTGGCGATCGCATTGAGGGACTCGGCAGGCACCGTCACGATGCCCCCGATGTTCAAGGCGTACCAGAGGGATCCGAAGTCCTCCCCACGCTCCTGACTGAACCGATAGAAGTAGCTCCACCCCTCGCTGTTCGCGAGCATGAACGGCAGGTTCACGGCCAGCCACGCCAGTGCCGTACCGCCGACGAGGGCGGCGAAGGCCCGCCACCTGCCCGAGCGCAGCGACAGCAGGAGGAATCCACCGAGCAGCAGCACTGGATAGAACTTCGCCGCGACAGCGAGACCGAGCAGGAGGCCCGCGGCGAAGGGATACCTGCGCGACCACGCGAGCAGCGCGAAGCCGATCAGGGCCAGCGGAATGAGATCCCAGTTGATCGTTGCGCCGAGGATCATGGTCGGGGCGAGAGCGACGAGTGCGGCGTCCCAGGGCCGTCGCTTGACCGTCAGTGCCGTCGCGATGACCGTGGCGAGGAATGCAATGAACAGCAGCACCACGTTGACGTCGAAGAAGGCGGTGCTCGTGGCCACATTCGTCACAGCGGCCCATGGCTTGGCAATGAGCGCGGCGATCCACATGAACACACCGGTGAGCACCGGGTACTCAAGATGCTGCCCATCGGCCATGGGCTGCAGATATGGGATGAGTCCGTCTGCGAATCCGCGAAGGGAGTACAGCGGTGCGATATCCGTGTAGCAGAGGTGCTCGTAGTTCTGCGGCGAGATCCAGCCGTCCGCGCGGCAGCTCAGATCGAGCAGGTAGCCGATGAGGTAGGCCCCCGTGGCGAAGAGGACCAGCACCCTCAGCGGCGTCCAGACTCCGCGACCGATGCGCGCCAATCGACCCGGCGCACCCCCGATGAGCTCCGTCGACTCCGCCACGACGGCGTCGTCGCTCGACGGCAGCACGAAGTCGGGGCGCTTCACTCCGGCCGTGCCTCTTCGGTCGGCTGCGCCGGGAACTCCTCGTCGCCGGGCAGAGCCGGCTCCGGTGTCGGATCGAAAACGGAGACGTCGGGGGACTGGCTCAGATTGGGCTCGGGCTCGATCGGCACCTCTCCGTCGACGCCCGGCTCCACGTCGGCCTCACCACCGAACTCGTCGATCGGAGCCGCCTCATCGAACTCATTCGAGAACTCCGGAATCACCTCAGGGGTCGGGCAGCCCTCGGGAACCTCCTCGAACTCCGACGTGATCGAGGTGGGGCAGTCGTCTGGGAACTCGACGCCGTCCGGGGGAGCGGGGAAGTCCTCGGTGGGCTGTCCGTCAAGTGCCCGCTCCATGTAGAGGGTCCAGATGGCTGCAGGGAACGACCCGCCCGTGACCGTCGTCAACCCGCCCGTGCCCGACATCGAGACAGGGATGCCGTTCTCATCCTCCTTGGTCATGAACACGGCGGTGGCCAGCTGTGGCGTGTAGCCGACGAACCAGGCGGACTTGTTGTCGTCGGTGGTGCCGGTCTTGGCGGCCGCGGGTCGACCCAGTGCCCGCGCAGTGCTGCCCGTGCCATTCGTGACGACGCGGTTGAGTCCGTATGTGACGGTGTTGGCCACATCGGCCTCGAAGGCGGTGTTCGTGCTCACCGTTGCCTCGTAGAGAAGGCCGTCGTTCGGGCCGACGACCTGGCTGACCACGTAGGTGGACGCGCGGGTTCCCTCGGCAGCAAACGTCGCATACGCATTGGCCATGTTGACCGCAGACGGTGATGCGGTGCCGAGCACGAACGTGAGGTCGAGCGCATCGAGATCCATGCCTGGCGTGTCCGCAGGCACGCCGGCACGCACGGCAACATCGGCCACCTGCTCGACGCCGACATCTGCCTCCACCTCCACGTACGCGGAGTTGATGCTGTCCTCGGTCGCCTGCAGCAACGTGACCAGACCGTAGGACTTGTCGCTGTAGTTGGTGAAGGTGTAGCCGTTGACGGTCGCCGGGGAATCACCGTTCCACAGCGAGCTCATCGGTATGCCTGCCTCGGTGGCGGCTGCCAGGGCGAAGGGCTTGAAGGTCGACCCTGCCTGCGCGAACTGACGCGTCGCATTGTTGATTTGGTCGTCGATGAAGTTGTAGCCACCGTAGATGGCGACGATCTCCCCGGTGCCCGGGCGCACCGAGGCGAGACCGATGCGCAGGCCTTCCTTGCCGCTCGTCGGCCCCGCCTTGCGGACGGCCGCCTGGGCGCCTCGCTGCGCCTTGCGATCGAACGTCGTGGTGATGCGCAGCCCTCCGCGCTGGATCTCAGTCTCGTCGAAGCCGAGGGAGATGAGCTCGGTCTCGACCATGGACAGCAGGAAGCCCGTCTGGCCACCGAGTCGGTTCTTCGCCTTCTCCGCCAGGATCTCCGGGAACACGGCGCGATTGCGCTCGCGCTGGGTGATCCAGCCGCGCTCGGCCATGCCATCGAGCACGTACTCCCAACGACCCCGCAGTCGCGCGAGCCCGTCCTCCTCGCCCATGTCGCTCGGGGACTTCAGGACGGCAGCGAGCACGGCGCCCTGCTCGAAGCTGAGGTCGCGCGCCGGGATACCGAAATAGGCGATGGACGCCGCTTCGATCCCATCGGCCCCACGGCCGAAGTAACTGCTGTTCAAGTAGTTCTCGAGGATCTCTTCCTTGGAGACCAGTGTCTCCAGCTTCGTCGCGAGGAGGGCCTCGCGGAGCTTGCGCTCCCAGGATCGCTCCTGCGTGAGGAAGGCGTTCTTGGCGTACTGCTGCGTGATCGTGGACGCACCCTGAGTGGCACCGCCGGTGACGTTGTTCCAGACCGACCGGACGATGCCGACCGGTGAGATGCCGCCGTGCTCGTAGAAATCCCTGTCCTCGGCAGACAGGACCGCCTGCTGGACCGGCAGCGGGATCTCGTCCAGTGTGACCGACCGACGTGTGGACTCCCCGAGGCGGCCGATCTCGTTGCGGCCGTCCGCCCAGTAGACAACGGTCGCCTCGCGCGTGATGAGGTCATTGGGGGTGGGCACAGTGGTGCGCGCCACCAGCAGCGCGAAGATGCCCACCGCGGCAGCGCCGATCAGCACGATCGTGATGATCGTCCACCGCAGCCAGTGTCGCTTGGGCTGCTTGGACGGCTTGGGCGCAGGCCGACGCGCAGGCGGCCGCGCAGGCGGCTTGCGGCGCTGGGTGGCCATGGTGATCCTCGCGTCTCGTGGGGAAGTCCCGTGGGGAAGTCGCGTGCCTCAGCCCACGGAAACGGGACTAGTCAAGGAGATCACGAGGGGTGGGCAACGCCCGTCGCGGCACGCCGTCGCCGAGCACATACGTGCGCAGCAGGAAGTTCCAATGGCACTTCTGGCAGACCTCGACCACATAGACGCTGAATCGGCCGAACTCATGGGCCATCCGAGGCAGGTCCTTGGTCTCGCGGATGCGTCCGGAGTAGGGGCCGAGTTCATCCCCATAGACATAGGTGACGGTGACCAGGCCCGCGTCACGGCAGGCGGGGCAGGCACCGGCAGCCTCCTCGCCGTGGAACTTGGCCGCCTTCAGCAGGTACGGATCGGCATCGCAGAGATCGGAGTCGAGCATGCCGCCGCGGAAGAGGCGCCTCAGCGCAGCCCGGCGATCCAAGGCGTGATCCACCACAGCACGCGGCCGCTCGGGATCGGCGACGTCCTCCGGCTCGGCCATCCGCTGCCGCGTCCGGGCCTTCGAGGGGGACTCTCCGCGCGCGATGGTTCCGCGAACAGCGGACTTCCGGGGCGCGGCCATTCCGGAATTCTACGTTCGGGCGGCCATCCCGGCCTGCCCGCGTGAGCGCACAGGGTCGTATGGGCCTGCGCACGTACGTTCGTCAGATAGCGTCCGAGCCATGGTGGCGCTCCCGGCCCTGCGTGAGCTGTTGCGCACCCCGGACTTCCGACGGCTCTACGGCGTCCGCCTCGTGAGCCAGTTCGGTGACGGCCTCCTGCAGGCCGCGCTCGCCACCTACGTACTGTTCTCCCCCGAGCGCCAGCCCGATGCGATCAAGGTCGCGGCCGCGTTCGCCATCCTCCTGCTGCCGTACTCGATCATCGGCCCGTTCGCCGGGGTGCTGCTCGATCGATGGCGTCGGCGCACAGTGCTCGTGCGGGCCAACGTCGTCAAGGCCGCACTGGTGCTCCCGATCATCGCGCTCGTGGCCGTCACGAACGACGGCCCGCTGCTCGGGCTCTCCGTCCTGATCGTCCTCGGGGTCGGCCGGTTCGTGCTTGCCGGACTCTCGGCGTCACTGCCGCACGTCGTGCAGGGGCCGAACCTCGTGACGGCCAATGCCCTGACGCCGACATCCGGGACGATCGCTGCAGCCGTTGGCGCAGGCTTCGGCGTGGCACTGCGGAGTGTGGTGGGAGGCGGCGACGGAGGAAGTGTGGTCGTGCTCGCGGCCGCGGCGCTGACCTACCTCGCGGCCAGCGGCGTCGCGCTGCTCATCGCGCGAGATCGGCTCGGCCCGGACGGGGATCGACCCGGGGAGACGCCACGCGCCATCGTCATAGGACTCGTCGACGGCATGCGCGTCCTGGCACGGCACGGGCAGGCGGCGCGCGCAGTGTCGATCGTCGGCGTGAACCGCATCTCGTTCGGACTGCTCACCGCCGGTGGGCTGCTCCTCGTGCGCCTCACGTTCAACACCGCTGAAGAGGCGGACGCCGCACTGCAGGAGTTCACCCTGCTGACCGCGGCTGCCGCCGTCGGCGCACTGGCCGGCGCGATCGTCACTCCCGCGGCCACGCGCAGATGGGGAGTCGTGCTGTGGTCCGGCGCCACCATGCTCCAAGCGGGAGTGCTCGGTGCCGGCCTGGTGATCCTAGGCGCGATGCAGCCCTCCTTCGCGGTGCTGCTCGCCGGCGCGATGAGCTTCGGCTTCGCTGGACAGTCCGTGAAGGTGTGCTCGGACACTGTCGTGCAGCGCGATATTCCCGACGATCACCTCGGTCGCGTCTTCACCCTGTTCGACATGATCGTCAATGTCTGCCTCGTCGCCGGCATCGTCATCATGGCGCTGGTGTCCCCCACGAATGGCCAGGCTCCCGTCCTCTACGCCCTCACTGGTGCAGGATTGATTGGCGCAGCCTTGTGGTACTCGCGCTTCCATCCCCGTAGAGTCGGCGGGTCAGCGTGAGAGTCGGCCGTCATGCGGTCCGGATAGAGGAGTTGGGTTCATGAGCGAGGGCAGACGCTGGGGCGCTCGCTCCATCTCCTCTTTGATCGTGTTCGTGCTGGCCGCGGCGCTGACGATCCCCGCATTGGTGGGGCACTGGGGCCACCGCACCGTCATCGATGCTGGCAGGTACATCGAGACTGTCGGGCCGCTCGCCAGCTCCCCGGAGGTGCAGGAGGCCGTCGCTGACGCTGTGACCCAGGCCGTGCTCGACAAGGTCGACACCGAGAAGCAGGTCGACGAGCTGCTGACCGGCCTCTTCCCCGACCGCCCCGTCATCCAAGGACTCTCCGCTCCCATCGCCGCTGGCGTGAACAGCGCGATCGCGGCCCTCATCGACCGATTCGTGACCTCCGACGCGTTCCAGGAGGTCTGGCTCAAGCTCAACACCGCACTGCAGCGCGGGATCGTGGCGGTGCTGTCCGGTGAGACCGACGGCACCGTGAAGCTCGAGGGCGACCAGATCGTGCTCGACGTCAGCAGCCTGCTCGGCGATGTCCAGACCTACCTGGTCGATCAGGGCATCTCGGCTGCCGGCAACATCACAATTCCTGACAACGACCGCACCATCGTGCTGGCCGAGGCGCCGGCCCTCGCACAGCTGCGCCTGGTCTACAGCCTGACCTCACCGCTCCTGGAGTGGCTGCCGCTGGTGATCGCCGCGTTGTTCGCGCTCTCGATCTTCCTGGCGCGGCGCCGAGCCCGCACCACCGTCGCTACCGGCATCGCACTGCTCGTCGCCGGCGTCCTCGTGTGGCAGGGCCTAGGCATCGGCGAGACGGTCTTCGTCGACCAGCTTGCTGGCACCGTCTTCGCACCGGCCTCCACGGTGTTCTGGAACACGCTGTTCGCCTACCTCGTGGCGGGAACCAAGGCGATCAGCCTCATCGGCATCGCGGTCATCTTCGCTGGCTGGCTCAGCGGACGGACCTCGTCGGCGCGCTGGGTGCGCGGTCACATCACGCGCGGGCTGAGCGAGATCAGCGGCCGGATGCCCGAGAACCTGCAGGGAATGCTGTCCGACTCGATCGTCGCCGTTCGGTGGGCGATCTACGCCCTGGGCACGCTGCTGATCATGCTCACGGACGTGCTCTCGCCGACCTCGGTGCTGTGGACGGTGGCCCTGACCGCCGGCCTCATCACCCTCGCCGAGTTGCTCGCGGTGCCGCCCCGTGGTGAGGCCGAGGTCGTGGTGGAGGTCACCGAGGTGGTGGAGATCACCACCGACTGAGGTCGCAGGACCCCCTCATCTGTGATCTTTCTGCGACATTGGTGTGACCTGTGACGGACATCTCAGGTTCATGACCCGTTGACAGCGGCGTCATCCGAAGGGTCGACACTCGTCCATGGCGAGACCCGCCACAGAGAGGACACCCGTGAACAACACGACCCTGAGCGCGTTCCCCACAAACGGAACCTGGCTCTCCCGCTGGAACGGCGTCTACACCGCGGCGCCCGCGAGCATGGATCGCATCGACGTCCCTGTCGTCGTCCTGCCTATGCCTACGACCCTCACCGCCGCCGCCTGACCCACGCCGCTGGCGCACTCAGCGCCAAACGGACCCCGGAGCAAGGTGCCCGACGCCATAATGGGACAACACTTGAGAGGGGAGAGCACCCGTGGGACATCTCTGGAGAGGTCATGCACTGATCCTCGCCGTCGTATCGCTGTTCGGTGCCTCCGCATCGGTCGCGGCCGCTGCGGAGGGCACTGCTGAGGACACCTCGCCCGTGTCCGTCTCCCTGACACCCAAGGTCCACCACCAGCAGTCGGTGTTCGTCGTCCCGTTCGAGGCTGCACAGGCCAAGGAACGGCGCTTCATCACCAGCCTGCTGACCGTCAAAGACACCACCGCCAGACTCTTCCTAGGCCAAGAGCTGTCCTGCACCAGTCCCTCAGGGGCCACCGTCGCCGGCATCGAGACCGGGCGGAACTTCTGGCAGGACGGCCTCGGGGCGACCGTGGCGTCGTTCGTCCTCCGCGTGAACGAGGCCGGACAATGGACGTGCACGTCCACCGTGAACGTCTGCGAACCGGGCAAATGCTCATCCGGCACCGGGTCCGGCACCCTCACGCTCGACGCTGGCGCAAGCACCCCACTGTCCGTGATGAAAGTCAGCGCACCCCTCGATCTCTGGTCCACCAGCACCAGGCTCCTGTCCAAGGACATCGCACTGCGACCAGGTAAGGCAGTCACCCTGAGCAAGACCGTGCAGGTGGGCAAGGGGTCATCACCTGCCGTGGTGGCCGAGGTCTCCTTCAGCAACTGCATCGAGGCTGACTACCCCGACGCTTGCGGATCGCTGCCCTCACGCAAGTTGAACGGGTCCGCCACGGCATCGATCTCAATGACGGCCACGCAGATTCCATCAACGCCGGGAACCACATGCTCCAGCGCGAAGGCCACTCGGGGGCAAGGCGCCGTCACACGCACGATCTCGGCGCAACAGCACCACGCGACCTTCTCCATGGAGATCCCCAAGATTCAGATGAGCACGGCGCCGGGCTGCTCCAACAAGCTGCAGATCTCGGCGACCGTCAAGTCGATCAAGGGCAATGGCATCGCGGTCGAGAGCGGCTCACGCAAGAAGCCGATGTCGCTGGTGAGTGTCGGCCAGATCGACTCCTCCTATCAAGTCGTTCCGGTCCTGTCCGCCGACTGACGCGGGCATGGCGCACTCCCTCGTTATCCACGTAGGTCCACGCAAGACGGGCAGCACCTTCCTCCAGCGAGCTCTCGCCGGTGCGGCTCCCCAGCTCGCCGACGCCGGCATCCTCTACCCGACTCGGCTGCTCGGTCGGGGGCGCTACAACCACGTCTCCGCCACGTACTCAGTGCCCGGACTCCGTAACGGACGCTCGCCGGAGATCTGGTCCAGGCTCGACGAGTCGATCATCAATGACCTCGTCGCCCAGGTCGTGGCCTGGGACGGACCCGTCGTGCTCTCCTCGGAGGCACTCGGCGGAATGACGTCGCACGAGGCACGGCAGGTCCTCGATCGCCTCCCTGCCGTACCCACGCACATCATCGTCACGATCCGCGCCCTGCCCGATGTCGCGCTGTCATCGTGGTCGCAGCACGTCCGCAACCTCCACGTCCCGACACTGGACTCCTACCTCAAACGTCGAATGGGCGAGCGCGACGGATCGGCTCCCGAGGAGCGTTGGACCCGATGGGATGACAACCCGCGCTCCACCTTCTGGCGTGCTTACGACTACGCCTGCCTCGTTGACCGGTGGCAACGTCAGGGTCTCTCCGTCACCGCGGTCATCGTCCCTCCCAGCTCGACCGATCCCGACGTCCTGTGGTCGCGCTTCCGCCAGGCCACCGGGCTCGCCGGGCTGCCCGAGGCGTGCCCGACGGTGGCGGAGTCCCGCGCCAATCGATCCCTGGGCATGGAGGAGCTCGAAGTGCTCCGCAACACGGTGCTCGAGGCTCGCGAGCGGGGCATCACGACCGCCGACCTGCGTTCCCTGCGAGGCCACCGCTGGAAGGTCTACCTCGATCGCTCGGTCACGACCTCCCGGCCGGGCATGACGCCCGAGCAGGCCGCGCAGTTTGAGGCCTGGGCCCGAGAGGACCTCGAGCTGATGACGCGCAGGGATGCCGACCTCATCGGTGATCCGAACGAGCTCCTCGCGCGCGCACGGATCGCGCAGGCACCTGAACCGCATGCCTACGCCGTGGCGGCGGGCTTGCTCGTCGCCGACCGCGTCCGTGCGGCCCACGCTCGCCGTCCCCCCTTCGCGCGGCGCCTGCGTTTCTGGCGCCGCCGACTGCTGCGACTCGGCCGGCGGTGTGCGCGGTCTGTCGCGCGGCGGGTGGCGCCATGAGCGGGCGCATCCACCTGCACATCGGACCCCGCAAGACGGGCACCACCTACCTCCAGAGGTGCCTCGTCGCACGGCAGGATGCCCTGCGCCAGCTCGGATGGACCTATCCCCTGGGGGCGATGGCAGGGGAGCGCGGGCTGAACCACGAGTGGCTGCTGATGGGCGCGAGCAGCGCTGAGCCCGGCGACCGCGAGCGTCTTCTGCGGCGGGGTCTGGCCAAGGCGAAGGGTGATGTCATCCTGTCGGGCGAGGCCCTCGCGACACTGCCTGAGGTTCGGATGGCCCGACTCGTGGCCCGGCTGGCCGGTCACGAGACCCACGTGGTGATCACTGCCCGAGCTCTGCACCGTGTGCTGCCCTCCCTGTGGCAGCAGCACGTGCGCAATGGTCGAGGCATGGACTTCGAGGAGTTTGTCGGGTTGACGCTCGGGCCGTGCGCGCCCGCCCGCGAGTCCCGACGTGTCGACGAGGGCAGTTTCGATGACTTCTGGCAGGCCTACGCGCTTGCTCCGCTTATCGAGCGGTGGCTCGGGGTCGCCGGTCGCGTCACTATCGTGACCGTGCCGTCTGTCGAGTCCTCCCCGACGGTGGTCTGGGAGCGCTTCCTCGCGGCGGTCGGCCTCGACGACGGCCAGCGCGCAGCACTGCCCGCACCCGAGTCCGTCCCTGGTCACCCGGGCCTTTCGCTCAGCGAGGCGATGGTGCTCCGCGAGATCAATCGCCACCTGCGCAAGGCAGGAATGGGGCGGGGGCAGAGGCGTGCGTGGTCGATTCGACTCGTCGACGAGGTCTTCGCGACCCGTGCCAATCGTGGTCAGCCGTTGACCGTGCCGACGGACCACTGGAGTCGCGTGGTCGAGCGGACACAGGTCGAGTCCGAGCAGCTTGCCGCCGTCCTCACCGATGACCGTGTCCGCCTCGTCGGCAGCATTGACGACCTTCATGTGCCGGAGCTGCCGCCGCGCGAGCCGGACGGCAGCCTGCTCGCCGAGGAGATTGCCGTGCTCGGGGGCCAGTGCATCGCGCACCTTCAGCGGGTGAACCGATGATCGTCGTGGTGTGCGGCCAGCACCGGTCCGGCTCGACCCTGGCCTGGCAGATCGCCCACGAGCTGCTCAGCGGGTCCCGGTCGGTATCCGCGCCGATGCGCACGCGGTCACGCCACCTGCGACTGCACGCCCTGCGCCCACGTCACGTGCGGATGATCAAGGTGCACTTCTCGTCCTCCCTGCGTACCCGGGACTTCCCGCAGCGTGGCGCCAGGTACCTCTACACGTACCGCGATCCACGCGATGTCGTCGCATCCCTCATCCGAAAAGGCCGATACCAGGTCGGCCAGCCCAAGCGCAGCCCGAAGGCCCTTCGGCAGCTCGTGCGCCGGGAACTGCGCGGTGACGCCTTCTGGCGCACGCGCGACTCGGTGTGGATCGGTCGGTATGAAGACTTCAGCCGCGACATCCCAGGGCTCGTGCGCTCACTCGCCGCCTTTCTGGGCGTGGCGGTCGACGAGGGCGACGTCGCGCGCATCTGCGACTTCGTCGACGTCGAGCGCCAGCGGGGGCGCGTGGCGGACGTGTCATCATCCGGGATCGACCCGGACCTGCGGATCACGTCGAACCACATCACCGACGGCGAGGAGGGCGCCTGGCGGCGGACGCTCACGCCGGAGGAACTGGCCGCCGTCGAGCGGGTCGCCGGCGACTGGATGACGGCCCACGGCTACCCGCGCGAGCTGCCTCCTCGATAGCCGCCACGAACTTCGGGGCATCGTCGTCCCAATTGTGCGTCGTGCGCACGGCCTCGACCCCGTTGGCTCCCAGCCGGATGCGTCGCTCGTCGTCCTCATGCAGTGCCACGACCGCATGGGCAGCGGCTCGGGGGTTGTGAAAGGGCACGATCACGCCCGCGTCATATCGCTCGACCAGGTCCGCGACGAGCGGCAGCGGAGTCGCCACGGCGGGCACACCGTGCGCGAGGTACTCGAACACCTTGGTCGGATGCGAGTGCCGGTAGTTCCGCTCGTTGTGTAGCAGGGACAGGCCGGCCGTGGCACCCCGCATGCGGAGCACGACCTCCTCGTGCGGAAGTCGGCCATGCCACCGGATGTCACCATCGAGGTCGGCCCGTCGAAGCGCATCGTCGACATCGGCTGTCGCCGGGCCAATGACGTCGACGACGATGCCCTGCGGCCTGAGCAGACGCCCGACCTCGATCACGTCCAGGGCACCGCGCGCCCGGGTGAGTGTGCCGACGCACACCGCTCGTCCGGGTCCCGGGAGAGGCGCCTGCGCGTCGATCAGGGTCGAGTTCGGCACGACCGCATGCGGCTGGCGGAACCTCCCCGCGTACGCCGACTCGGCGAGCAGCAGGGAGAAGTGGCGTTCGGCCCACCTCTCCATCCCGCGGACGCCGACGGCCGCGGCACGACTCAGGCCGCGCGGGATCCAGTCCTTGTAGGCAACGGCGACGGCGGTGTCCTCGTGCACGTCCCACACCACGGCCGTGTCGGTCACGCCTGCGGCCGCCACGACGAGCTCCGGGTCGTGGATGAGGACGACGTCGTGCTCGGGCGCCCACTGGCGGATCATCTGACGCGCTGTGCGTACCGAGCTCAGCCGGTGGCGTCCGGATGAACGGGGGAGGTCGAGAGCACGGACGCCTGCCGGGGGCTCGACACCGAAGGCAGCAAAGGGGGCCGCGTAGGTGACCTCGTGTCCGGCTGCGGTCAGTGCCGCGATCTGACGCACGAGGATCCGGGTGTCAAGCGGGTGGTGCACCACCGTCACGACCAGGATCCGCGGGGCAGTCACGGTCGTGCCCTACGCCGCTCGCGGCGAGCCTGTCGGCGCCGGTGAGTGTCGTCCACGTACTCGGTGATGACGTCATCCACCGCACCGTCAGCGCGCACGGTGCCCTTGTCGAGCCAGACCACACGGGTGCACGACGCACGGATGGCCGAGAGCGAGTGGCTCACGATCACGACGGCATCGGCATGGTCGCGCAACTCGCCCATGCGCTGGATGCTGCGCTCCTTGAAGTCCATGTCGCCCGTGGCGAGGGCCTCGTCAAGCAGCAGGATCTCGTGGACCACGGAGGATGCGATGGCGAACTTGAGTCGAGCTGCCATGCCCGAGGAGTAGGTCGACATCGGCAGGTCAATGCTCTCGGCGAGCCCGGAGAACTCGATGATCTCGTCGGTGCGATCCCGGGTCTCGGCGCGGGACATGCCCAGTGCGAGGCAGCCGAGTTTGATGTTCTCCCGCCCGGACAGGCGCGGGACGAGAGACTTGCCCACCCCGAGGAGCACCGGCGGCGAGCTGGCGTAGACGGCCCCCGCGTCGACCGGCACAAGGCCGGCGACGGCGCGCAGCAGCGTCGACTTGCCCGCGCCATTGCGGCCGATGACACCGAGGCACTCGCCCTCGTGAATCTCCAGGCTCACTCCTTGGAGGGCATTCACCTCCATCGCGCGCCGCGTTGGCATGGAACCGTGTGGCAGGACGCGATAGGAGACCTGCACATGATCGACGAGCAGCCGCAGTGACGCGACATCAGTCCCGGCCATACGTTCCCTCCCCCCGCCAGAAGACAACCAGACCGGCGCCGAGCGTCACGATCGCCCACAGCACCGCCGCGATCCAGTTGCCGGCAGCCCCCGGAGGGTCGTAGGTGGGCAGCAGTGCGTCACGCATGATCGCCAGGTACACGGCCCCCGGGTTGTAGATCACGAGCGCGTCGAGCCACTCGGGTGCGTTCATCCTGGCCACTCGCTCTGTCACCGGGAGCATGACTCCAGAGGCAAGTCCCCACAGACGCAGCACGAGGGGCAGTACCCCACCGACATCGGGCACCCCGCTGACCCAGCGGGCAAGCAGCAGCGCACCTCCCCAGGCGAAGGGGATCATGATGGCCAGTGCCAGCGGCGCGAGGAGCCACGACCACGCAAGCGGTTCACCGGTGAACACCAGCACAGCGAGAAGCACCGGTACCGAGATGAGGAACGCACGCACCTGCTGCGCCACCGCGGCTGTCGGCAGGATGATCGCGGGTATGGGCAGGGACGACACCATGCCGCGATTCCCGAGAACCGAACGAGATCCGGACTGCAGGGAGCGACGGATCACCGCGAAGGTGAACACCCCCACAGCGAGGAAGCCCAGATAGTTGGGCACGGAGGCGCGGGCGCCGAGCAGCAGGCCGAAGAGGATCCAGTAGGTCACCATCGTGACGACCGGGTCGAGCAGCTCCCACAGCGGGCCGAGGCGGCGTCGACGGTGGCCCGCCTGGGCCCGAGCGCGCGCATAGGCCCAGACGAACTCACGCCTCATCCACAGGCCGGCCAGATAGTCGCCCAGTCGGGGGCGCTGGCCCACGAGCGTCAAGCCCGCAGCACGTGCGCGGTCAGCAGCGGAGTCCACCTCTGAATCCTCCTGCCGGGTCACAGACGGGCAGTAGCAGCGTACGCGGCCGAATAAGTCGTGCACACATGCCTCCAGCGGCGCTCCCGCTCCACCCACGCACGGCCCGCTGTCCCGAGGTCGCGGTGGTCGTCGACCATCGCCAGTTCGATGGCCAGCGCGGCTGCGTCGTCGGGCTCGACGAACCGAGCGTGACCACCGGTCGCCTCGCGCAGCGCGGGCAGGTCACTGGCGATCACAAGCCGAGCTCGGGCAAGGGCCTCCACCGGCTTGAGCGGGGTCACCAGCCGAGTCACGCGGGAATCGATCCGTGGGACGACGACTGCATCGAGGGCGTCGTACCAGTCCAGCGCCTGACCGGGTGCCACGCGCCCGATGCATCGAACGGTGCCGTCGTCGGGCAGCAGGCGCAGCACCTCCGCCCGCGCGGGACCGTCACCCACGATCACCGCGCCGACGTCGAGGCCGCCGGCACGCGCCAGCCGCACCGCCTCGACCAGTGTCGGAAGCCCCTCGAGGTGATGGATCGACGTGACGGAACCGACCCACAGCCGCTCCGGCTCCAGGCCCATGAGCCTCTTCATCCGCCTCGCATCGCGCACGGGATCGAGATAATCCTCGGCAACGCCATTGGGCACCAGCCATACGCGGTCGCGGGCCACACCGCGAGAGACGAGGTCATCGGCCATCATCTCGCTCAGGGTGATGACGGCGTCCGCGGCAAGCATCACCTCGGTCTCCCGCTCGCGGGCCGCACGGTAGCGCTCAGTCGAAGCGGCCCGCGCGTCACCGCCGTGACGGCTGGCCCAGGAGTCCTCCAGGAATCCCCGCACCTCGTAGACGAACGGCAGGCCCAGCCTTCGCGCCGCGATCAGCGCCGCGTGGCCGTTGACGTGGTCGGTGGCAGCATGCAGCACGTCCACATTGAGGCGCTGAGCCAGATCGGCCAGGCGACTTCCGTAGCGATCGACATCCGCACCCCGGGCACTCAGCAGTCGGTGGTAGCGCACGTCATCGACCACCTCGCACCGGGCGGCCAGCGCACCCTGCGCGACCGGGAAGCCCAGTCGCGTGACGACCTGCGCATCGATGCCCTGAGTCAGCTGCGCGCTGACGATCGCCTGCGTGCGCAGGGTGTACCCCGCCTGCACGTGCGGCAGGGACGTCTTGACCACGTGCAGCACGCGCAGAGGCTGATCATCGCGTGGAGCCCGGACAGGTGTTCGCTCGCCAGGCGCGGCCCGGCCTCCTGGGGGTGTGCTGCCGAGCTCCTTGCGCCACGAGCGCGCGCGCCGGATCACGCGACGGGCGCGGGCCCGCCCCGTGGTGGCACCTCGCGCCGCCTGTTCGGCGAGGGTCACCTCACCGGCGAGCAGGAGCACGGCGGCCTCCAGGGACGGTGTCCGGGGATCCTGAGCCGGCATCTCGGCGAGCAGGCCTTCGGCCTGTGCGAGGTCGTCGCGCGCCACCGCTTCGTCGATCCGACCCGGCAGCGGGTCCTGAGGGTCACGCAGTCCGCCAGCCCAGCGCAGGCGGATACGATCGGGCTCAGTCAGCGCACGGGCGCCCCCGGCAGCGAGAAGCCACGGCAGACTAAGGAGGCGCACGCACCCACCGTACGCGCGCCGCAGCCGCTCACGAGCGGACCGGAGGAGGGGAGTTGGTCATCCTGTCTGGTCAGGTGGTACTCCACGTCGTCGGGGCGCGGCCGAACCTCCCCAAGGCAGCTCCCGTGATACGGGCTCTGGACGCCGCCGGAGTGTCGCGCGCGATCGTCCACACCGGCCAGCACTACGACGACGCGATGTCCGCCTCGCTCATCCGCGCGCTGGACATGCCCCAGCCGGACGTCGACCTCGGAGTCGGGTCCGCCACCCACGCGCAGCAGACGGCCGCTGTGCTCACGTCCATCGAGCCCGTGCTCCTTGATCGGGCCCCCGCCCTGGTCGTCGTGTACGGCGACGTCAACTCGACCCTCGCCTCGGCGCTCGCCGCGGCAAAGCTCGGCATCCCGGTGGCCCACATCGAGGCAGGCCTCCGCAGTCACGATGCCTCCATGCCGGAGGAGATCAACCGGAGGCTCGTCGACCACCTGAGCACGCTGCGGCTGGTGACGTCCCCCGATGCGTGGTCGAACCTGCGTGCGGAAGGGCTGGCCGATGAGGGGTCGATCGACGTCGGCAACCCGATGATCGACTCCCTGGTGCACATGCAGCGCGATCAGGACCTCGACCGGCGCCGTGCGGACCTGCTCGTCCTCCTCGGCATCGAGACCGACTACCTGCTGGCGACGATCCACCGGCCCAGCAACGTGGACGACCCGCGGCAGGCCAAGGCGGTGCTCCGAATGCTGGAGTCCCTGGGCGCACGGCTGCCCGTCGTGCTGCCCCTGCACCCTCGATCGCAGCGCGCGCTGGATGCCGCGCACCAGCTCCCGGGCGTGCACGTGGTCGAGCCCCTCGCGTACCCGGACTTCCTGGCGATGCTTGCGGGGGCGCGGGTCGTGCTGACGGACTCCGGTGGCGTGCAGGAGGAGACGTCCTTCCTCGGCGTCCCGTGCGTCACGGTGCGCAGCACCACGGAGCGCCCGGTCACCATCACGCTCGGCACCAATCGGCTCTCGACCCTCGACGATGCGCCCGCTGAGGTCGACGCGGTCCTCGCGGCACCGCGGCCGGGGCCCGCCGTCATCCCGTTGTGGGACGGCCGGGCCGGCGAGCGCATCGCCGCGGCACTGGTCGACTGGCTGGATGGGCGGGCATCTCATGTCTGATCCGCGGCCCGATCTCCCCGACAGCGAGTATTCGCCGATGGATCCCGGCCACCTGCTCGACGACCTCGAGGCGGCACAGGACCGTGCGGCGCAGGCCGAGCGCGCACTGGCCAGGCTCCAGGGCTCGTTCACGATGGCGGTCGGGCAACTCGTGATCGACGCCGGCCAGAGTCCACGCCGGATGCTGGCGCTGCCCTTCGCCCTGCTGCGCATGCGTCGATCGCGGCGCAGCCTGCGGGCCCAGCGAGCATCACGCCCCGTGAGCTCCTTCACCCCGCGCCCGCGCGATGCCAGCCTCGCCGTCAACGCCGAGCGTGTGCTCCTCCCGCGCCGTGCCCTGACGTCGGATGCCCGGATCTCGCTCGTGGTGGTCGGGCCGTCCGGCTTTCGAGCATCCCTCGCCGCGAGGGCCCACGTGAGCGCGGCGATGCCGCAGGACGCCGTGGCACTCGTGCGCACCCTCGACCCAGACGCCGTGCTCGTGCATGCAGGCGTGGGCGAGCCCGGATCGCCGTGGTTCGCCCTCGGTGACCCGGGAGAGGCGGTGCGCGAGCGCGTTCTCGTGGCCGTCCGGGACGAGTGCCGCAGGCTCGGCCGGCCGATCGTGCTCCTCGCGGACCCGGTCGCCGCTCCCGGGCTCGCCGCGTTCGCCGAAACCTGCACGAGAATCCTGGACGTGGCCGACTCCGACCACGTGCTCGACCTGATCACCGACCTCATCGACGGCCCCCATGCGTGATCGGACCCTGCGCGCCCTGGTCTACGGCGACGTCAACCTCAACCTGATCGACGGGTCCGCGGTGTGGCTGGCATCAACGGCGGAGTGCCTCGCCCGCTGCGGGGTCGAGGTGACGGTGCTGCTCAAGGCGCCGGTCCAGACCGATCGACTGCTGCGTCCCCTCGCATCACGACCCGACGTCACCCTGCTCGAGCCGAAGGGGGCCCCGCGCACGCCGGAGGAGGCAGCCGACGAGGTCCTGCGCCTGCATCGCGAGCGCGCCTTCGACCTCGTCGTCGTCCGCGGATCACGCGCAGCGAGTGCGATGGTGCGCCTTGACGAGCTCCGATCCGTGCTCTGGACCTACCTGACCGACATCCCCCAGAGCGTCACGGCCCTGGACGATGCCGAGCTCACGCAGCTCACGAGGATCGTCCGTGGCAGCAGGCGAGTGCTGTGCCAGACACCAGAACTGCGCACCTTCCTCGAGGCGGTGGTGCCCGCCTGCGCCGGACGCACCCTGCTGTGGGAGCCGATCATCCCCGACCTTGCCTCGACGACTGCAGCCGATCACCAGCCCAGCGCCGATGACGACGGCCGGCCGCTGCGCGTCGGCTATGCGGGCAAGTTCGCGCCGTCCTGGCTCACCGATCGCATGCTCGACCTGCCCGCATCCCTGGCAGAGCGCGGCGTGCGGATCGATCTGGCGATGGTCGGCGACAAGATCCACCGCGACGATCCGGACTTCGTCCAGCGGATGGAGGCCGGCCTGGCCGACCCCGATCGGGTCCGCTGGCACGGAGGTCTGGATCGCGCGTCAACGCTGGCGCTCATGGCGTCCTGGGACATCGGCCTGTCCTGGCGTGACCCGTCACTCGACAGCTCGCTGGAACTCTCGACGAAGGTGCTGGAGTACGCGTCGATGGGAGCAGCGCCCCTGCTCAACCGCACACCGATGCACGTGCGACTGCTCGGTGAGGACTACCCGCTCTTCGTCACCCCGACGACAAGTCCGACCGACCTGCTGGCGGCTGCGTCACTTGACCGAAGCCTCGTCACCACCGCCGCCCAGCGCTCCCACGAGGTCGCACAGCGCCACACGATGACCGCCGCCGTGGCGCGGGTGACGCGAGTCCTCGAGCGAGCCTTCCCTGTCTCGTCGACATCGTCATCCACCAAGACGCGACCGCTGAGGCTGCTGATCGCCGGTCATGACCTGAAGTTCATGCGCTCGATCGCGGACCTGCTGGGCGCACGCCCGGACATCGAGTTGTGCATCGACGAATGGGCGTCGCTGGGCGTGCACGACGAGGAAACCAGTCGGGAGCTGCTGGAGTGGGCCGACGTCATCGTCTGCGAGTGGGCCGGGCCGAACGTGGTCTGGTATTCCTCCCGACGCAGACGGGACCAGCGCCTCCTTGTGCGACTGCACCGCTTCGAGCTCACCGCGCCATGGATCCACGACGTCGACCCCACGGCAGTGGACGCAGCAGTCTGCGTCAATGACCACTACCGAGAGCGCGTAATCGCGGAGACCCGCTTCCCGGCCGACGCAGTGATGGTCATCCCGAACGCCGTCGACCGCGACTACCTCGATCGGCCGAAGGCCCCAGGAGCTGATCGCGTGCTCGGCTTGCTCGGCATGGTCCCGTTCCGCAAACGACCCGATCGCGCGCTGTCGATCCTGCGTTCTGTGCAGGAGCAGGCCCCCGACTTTCTGCTGTCGATCAAGTCCGGTCTGCCCTGGGAGTACGCGTGGATCTGGCGGAGTCCCGAGGAGCGGGCGGCCTACCGGGCGCTCCTCGACGAGATCACCCGTGATCCGGTGCTGCGCGGTTCGGTCGTGATCGAGGGCCATGGCGCCGACGTGCCTGCATGGCTGCAGCGCACGGGCTGGGTCCTCTCGGTCTCCGAGGACGAGAGCTTCCACCTGGCCCCCGCGGAGGGAATGGCCGCTGGCTCCGTCCCCCTGATCCTCGGATGGCCGGGTGCTGACGGTGTGTACGACAGCAGGTTCGTCGCAGATCGCGAGTCCGAGCTCGTGGAGCGCGTGCTCACCGCGACGATGGAGGGTACGTGGGCGGCGGCGAGCCGCGACGCCCGCGATGCGTTCCCGGCCGAGTTCGACCTGCCGGCGGTGGCCGAGCGGTGGGCCTGTCTGGTCCGGGGCGATTCGTGACACCGCCGCATGTCGAGCAGGCCGTGCTGGTCGGCGGCACCGGCCGCAGTGGCACCACGATCGCGGGCCGGGTGCTGAACCACCATCCGGCACTGGCACTCACGCGCCCGGGTGAGGTGCGCTTCCTCACCGGCGCGGGCGGACTGATCGCCGCGCTGGGCTCCGCCGTCCCGAGTGACCTCGCACCGGTCGATCCCGCGACGTTCGCCGAGAACCTGCGTGGACGCTTCTACCGGTGGCGCAAGCCCTCCGGCATCCACGAGGGGCTGTATCGCACCGTCCATCCCGAGGTGGTCGACGACGCGGTTGCCTCGTACCTGGCCCATGTCGACGGCGACCCCCTCGGCGCCTCGCGGGGGGTGGTGTTCGCGATCCTGCCCCATACGCTCCAGCACCCCGACCGCCGCTGGATCGACACCACCCCGACCAATGTGCGTCTCTCGCGCGCCCTGCACACCCTCCTGCCGGAGGCCCGGATCGTGCACATGATGCGCGACGGCCGCGATGTCGCGGTGTCGTTCGCCGGGAAGAAATTCGGCCCGGACGATCCACGCGAGGCACTCGAGCTCTGGGGCGAGCGCATGATGCGGGCCAACGCGGAGGAGTCGGTCCTCGAGCCGGGGGTCGTCACGCGGGTGGACCTCGCCGACTGGGTCGGGCCGGAGGCCCTCGATCACCTGCGGGAGCTGTGCACGGACCTCGGCCTCGAGCGTGACGACGGCTTCGAGGTGTGGTTCACGAAGAACGTCACGTCCGAGGGGATGCATCCCGGGCGCTGGCGTGCGGAACTCGATACGCGCACGGCCACCGAGCTCGATCGCCGCTACGACGAGTGGTGCAGCGTGCTCACCGAGCACTATCCCCAGTTCCCCCTCCCTCGACCCAGTTGATCGACGAGGTGAACGTGGCTGACCTACCCCGGGAACGACACTGCAGGTCCCAGGCCTGAACCGGTACCACGCCCGCATAGGACGTGACCCGAACAGGTACCGGTGCTAGCAGGATCCCCGACTCCCGGCACTCCAGGCGAACGCGGGATCCGTTCGGCAGCACCATGTCTCCCGTGGCGACGCCCGACTCGTCAAGGAGTGGACGCCATGCAGGGGCGAACTGCCAGTGCTGCACCCAACGACTCGGATCCTCTGCCGACACTCGATCGACCACCGTCAGGAGGTCCGGGGAGAAGGTCACCTCACGGCTGCCGTCGGTCCCATCGAGCAGGAATCGATCGGGGGCGAGGCGACGCCCGCTCGTGCTGCTGGACACTCGGGGAGCGCCTCGTTCGATGATCGAATGAGCCGTGCCGCCTCGCGACCAGTCCAGAGCCCGCTTCCGCCTTTTGGGAGCAGTTCCTCGATCCGAGAGCACCGCCGTGCCGTGGGTGAACCAGGTCAGCGAACCGTGATCGTCGTGGCCGTGGCGGGTCTTCCTAGGTCCGAAGCGCAGTGTGTAGTGCATCCCCCGCGCCGTGTTGGCAGCCCATCCGAGGTCCCTGCACCAGAGTTCGCCGCCCCCCCTCTTGCCCGAGCGATACCCCCCATCCCCGATCGCCTCCAGCACTCCATCAGGGCGCACGAGCGATCGAGCGGCAAGCAGTGGCCGGGATGCGTCAGGAATGCTCAGGTTTCGCGCGACGCGCTTCCACGTGGCCACATTCAGCCACTGGTAGGCACTGGACTGCTCGTCACTCATGCCGCACTCGGCAAAGGCGGCCTGCCTGTCGCGGAGTGCACGGGCGCGGGAGGCGTCCACCCACGCGGGGCGGTCGAGTAGCCGGCCGGCGCGGGCGAGCAGCACATTGGCCTGCGCTCCGTGATTGTGCGGGGGGTACAGGGGAAGCCCGTAGTAGCGGCGGTCGTCCAGCAGCGCATCACCCAGTTCGCGCGCAGCCCTCGCGATCACCGGCGATCCGGTCCGGCGATACAGGCACTCCAGGGTCTCCAGGCGACGGCGGATCTGCCCTTCACTCCATCCGCGCGCCCTCTGCACCGCACGGCGCGCGCCCGCGCCCGGATCCGGCAACGCCGCCGTGTAGAGCTCGACCGCACCGATCGCGGCCTCCGCTGACCGCTGGGAGACCGGCAGCAGCCACACGAGGGAGTGGAACCACAGCGCCTCCTGTGATGAGGCCGGGCGCACGCTCGACAGGCCCGCCTTGGTGAGCGGGATGCTCCGTCCTCGCAGGGTCACCGAGGTGGCCAGGTCGTCCACGCGCAGGCCGTACAACTCCGCACGCTCGGCGAGAGCGACGCACCGGCTGCTGGAGCCGACCGCAGGCAAGGCTCCGGACGGCGGCGCAGCGGCAATCACCAGCAAGGCTCCCGCTAGTGCCGCTGCCGACCAGGGTCGCGACCGGTGGCCTTCATGTCTGGACACTGGTGCATTATCTCCATCAGGGTAGGTCGGAATCCTGGAGGACTCTTGGCGGGACCAGTCGTTGCGGTGATCGGTCTCGGCTACGTGGGGCTGCCCCTCGCCGCCCACGCCGTCGAGTGCGGTCTGACCGTCATCGGTGTCGACGTCTCACCGGACATCGTCGACGGCCTTCGATCGGGCCGCTCGCATGTGGACGACATCAGCGACGCGGAGGTCCGCCGCATGCTCGACCGCGGCTTCCGTCCCCTGCGCGCCGACGAGGCGGCACCCGCGGCCGACGTCCACGTCATCTGCGTCCCCACACCCCTCGGCGCTGACGGCGGGCCGGACCTTGCCGCGGTGCGCTCGGTCGGCCGATGGATCACCCCGATCCTGAAGCCCGGCGCGCTGGTGATCCTGGAGTCCACGAGCTATCCCGGGACGACGGAGGATGTCCTCCTGCCTATCCTGCAGGAGAGCGGGCTGCAGGCTGGCCGGGACTTCCACCTGGCGTTCTCACCCGAGCGCATCGACCCCGGCCGCTCCACGCACGCCTACCGCGCCGTGCCCAAGGTGGTCGGAGGCCTCACGCCGGCCTGCCGCGATGCTGCCGCAGCGTTCTATGCGCCGCTGGTCGACACGGTGGTCACCACGCGAGGACTGCGTGAGGCGGAGATGGCGAAGCTGCTGGAGAACACCTACCGCCACATCAACATCGCCCTCGTCAACGAGATGGCGCGCTTCTGCGACCTGCTCGACATCGACATCTGGGATGCCATCGACGCTGCCGCGACCAAGCCGTTCGGCTTCGAGCGCTTCCAGCCCGGACCCGGAGTGGGTGGGCACTGCATCCCCATCGACCCTCGGTACCTCGGCCACTATGTGCAGGAGCGCACAGGCGAGCAGTTCCGCTTCGTGCATCTCGCACAGGAGATCAATGCCGGGATGCCCGACTACGTCACCTCACGCACGGAACGCATGCTCGATGAGCGCGGGATCGCCATGGAGGGAGCACGCGTGCTCCTGCTGGGAGTCACCTACAAGGCCGACGTGGCCGACGACCGAGAGACACCAGCCCGACCCATCGCCGCGCTCCTCGCCGAGCGCGGGGCCCGTGTGCTGGTTCACGATCCACTGCTGCCCGACTGGAGCCCCCCCGAGATTGACGTCACCCCGGTGTCGAGTGATGACCTGGCCGGGTGTGACATCGCGGTCCTGCTCCAGGCCCACAGCTCCTTCGACCTGGACGCCATCGCCCGCACCGTGCCCGGACTCCTCGACACCCGCGGTGCCGTGCCGGCCGGAATACCGGGAGTTCAGCGGCTCTAGCCGCGAGCCGCCCACCAGGCACGCAGGGCCGCCTCGGCCATGGCCGGATCCATCGGGCCGCGGTCGAGACGCAGGTCCAGCAGGAACTGATACGCCTCGCCCACCTCGCGCCCGGGCGGGATGTCGAGGATGCGCATGATCTCGGTGCCGTCCAGATCCGGACGCATCGAGGCAAGTTCCTCCTGCTCCGCTAGCTCGGCGATCCGCTGCTCCAAGGAGTCGTAGGACTTCTGCAGGGCCATGGCACGGCGGCGGTTGCGCGTCGTCGAGTCCGCGCGAGTGAGCTTGTGCAGGCGCGTGAGCAGCGGCCCGGCATCGCGCACATAGCGCCGCACCGCCGAGTCGGTCCACTCCCCGGAGCCGTATCCGTGGAAGCGCAGATGCAGTTCGACCAGCCGTGAGACGTCGTCGATGAGGTCATTCGGGAAACGCAGCGCCTGCATGCGCTTCTTCGTCATGCGGGCACCCACCACCTCGTGATGGTGGAAGGAGACCCGGCCGTCGTCCTCGAACCGACGCGTCCGGGGCTTGCCGATGTCGTGCAGCAGGGCGGCCAGGCGCAGCACCGGGTCGGGGCCGCTCGCCGGCTCGTGGGCAGCCTCCAGCACCATCGCCTGCTCGAGCACCGTGAGCGTGTGCTCGTAGACATCCTTGTGATGGTGATGCTCGTCGGCCTCCAACCGCAGCAGCGGCAGCTCGGGCAGCACGTACTCCGACAGTCCGGTGTCCACGAGCAGGGTCAGCCCCCGCCGCGGAGCCGGCGACATCACGATCTTCATCAACTCCTCGCGGACCCGCTCCGGCGACACGATCGACAGCCGCTCCGCCTGAGCCGTCATCGCCTCCACCACCTCTGGCGCCACCTCGAACCCGAGCTGGGCGCTGAACCGCGCAGCACGCATCATCCGCAGGGGATCGTCGGAGAAGGAGTCGTGCGGGGTGCCGGGCGTGCGAATCACTCCCGCGGCCAGATCCGCACGGCCCCCGAACAGGTCGACGAGCTCGAGGGAGGGCAGCCGGATGGCCATGGCATTGATGGTGAAGTCGCGACGGACGAGGTCCTCGTCGAGCCGAGTGCCGAAGTCCACCTGCGGCTTGCGGGACTCCGGGTCGTAGGCCTCCGCGCGATAGGTGGTGATCTCCACCTCGCGTCCGCCCACCCGGGCACCGATCGTGCCGAAGCGGATGCCGACGTCCCACGTGGTCTCCGCCACCGACTCCAGCAGCGCGAGAACGGCGTCGGGATGGGCATCGGTGGTGAAGTCCAGGTCAGCCTCGGCCTTCGCGAACCGACCGAGCAGGGCATCCCGCACGGGACCACCGACGAGGGAGAGTTCGTGGCCGGCCTGCTCGAAGACCCGACCCAGTGTCGTGAGCACGCCCGCCGCGTGGATGAGCTGCGCCTTGGCTGCCTCGTCGAGGGGCAACGTGGGGATCTGCTCGTGGGATGTCACGTGGCCTGAGCGTAGTCAGCACCGCTGTCACATACCGGCGCTGGCCTATCCTGCCTGTATGGCCGACACCCGCGATGCTCGCTCGCGGCGAAGTCAAGGCCACGCCTCCGACCGGCAGGCCAGTGAACAGACCTCCGCTGGGGGGATCGTGGTGGATCTCTCCGGATCGACGCCTCTGGCGGCCCTGATCGCCCGGCGTGACCGACGGGGAGTCCTGCGATGGTGCCTGCCCAAGGGGCACATCGAGCCTGGCGAGTCCGCTGAGCAGGCGGCCGTCCGCGAGGTCCGCGAGGAGACCGGGATCGAGGCCGAGGTGGTTGCACCCCTGGGCACGATCGACTTCTGGTTCAGCAACGACGTCGGTCCGATCCACAAGACCGTGCATCACTTCCTGCTCCATGCCCGCGGTGGGGAGCTCTCCGACACCGATATCGAGGTCGACGAGGTGGCATGGGTGCCCCTTGCTGACGTCGCTGAGCGCCTGACGCACGACGACGAGCGTCAACTCCTGGCGAACCTGCCGTCCGAGCTTGCGGGTCTCACGTGATTCGCGCCGCGCTCGCCCTTCTCCTCGCCGCGTCCGCCACCCTTGCGGCACTCCCGTCAGCCGCGGGTGCTCCGGCCGTCACGACCCTCCCGGCCCTCACAACCCTCCCGGCCGTGATGACCCTCCCGGCCGCGGAATCCCTCGGCCCCCTCCGCGTCGTCCTCGAATCCCTTGCCCCCGCGATCCCCGGCCCCAAGGCGACGCTGCGCATCAAGGGGCGCATCATCAACACCTCCCGCGGGACCATCGATGACGTGGGCGTGCGCTTGCGCCGCTCGTCCTCCCCCATCAAGCAGCGAGCCGACGTCGTGGCAGCCGCCGACACCCCGCTCACCGCCGACGGACGCGAGCCCACCGACGTGCCGTTGCCCGGCACTCGAGTGCTGGTTGCCGACCGCCTCGCACCCGGGGAGCTTCGCGCCTTCACCATTCGCATTCCGGTGTCCGCCATCGGCTTCACCGATCCGGGCTCGTATGCGGTGGCCCTGGAGGTGCAAGGCCGTGCGGTCGGCGTGGACGAGTTCGACTCCCGCAAGGGCATGCTCCGCACCTTCGTCCCATGGTTCCCCGACGAAGACGACATCGAACCCCTCTCCCTCGCCTGGCTGTGGCCGCTCGCCAGCTGGCCAGCCGTGACCTCCGAGGGTGTGCTGCTCGACGACCAACTGCCCACCGAGCTGGCGCCCGGCGGTCGACTCGAACGACTCGCCTCGATCGGTCAGCGACATCAGGCGACCGTCTCGTGGATCGTCGATCCGTCCCTGGTGCAGACAGCCGAGCAGATGACCCGCGGGTACCAAGTCGTGCGCGACGGATCGATCGTGGTGGGCGACGGCGACGAGGACGCATCGCAGTGGCTCGATCAAGTCGGACAGTCCACCCGGGTCGCGGGCGTGGCCACCCTGCCCTACGCCGACGTCGACGCATCAGCTCTCACGCGTGGTGGCCTGTCCACCGACGTCGTGCGGGCCGTGACGCGGGGTCCGCGCATCGCATCGGCCGCCCTCGGTGATCCGACCGACGGGGAGGTCTTCTGGGCTCCCTTCGGTCGCCTCGACCAGCCCACCTTGAACGTCCTCGCCTCCAGCGGAGTGCGCGCGGTCGTGCTGTCCGCCGACGCCATGCCGTCCACCAATGAGCAGGAGGTCGTGGACGGCCAGGCCACCGCAGCGCTGCCCACCGACTCCGGGGCCGTCACGGCCGTGCTCACCGATCCGGGCCTGACGCGCATCCTCAGTCAGCCGCAGCGGACACCCGGCGAGGTGATCGTGGCCCGGCAGCAATTCCTCGCCGAGACCGCCACCGTGGCGCAGAGCCTGCAGGAGTCGAAGGCCACCGGACGAGCCCTCGTGGCAGCCCCCGCGAGCGTGCGCTGGGATGGAGTTGCCTCGCTGCTCTCGCCCCTGCTGCGGGCCACTCGATCCGCACCGTGGCTGCAGCCCATCACGCTCGACGCACTGGTGGACGAGCCACTGCCCAGCACCAACCGTCGACGGGGTGGGTACGGGGAGAAGGCGAAGGAGGACGAGCTCGCGAGGGCCTACGTCGGCAGGATCGCGCGGGCGAGCGAGGACCTCAGTGCATTCACATCGATCATCGACAATCCCACCGGCGTCACCGAGCCATTCTCCGAGGCGCTGCTGAGAGCATCGTCGGCGGGCTGGCGCAGTCAGCCGCAGACCGGCTCGGATCTGCTGACCACGATCGAGGACTCCCTGAACGAGGAGACGGCACTCGTGCGCGTGCTCTCCGAGGGCACGATCACGCTGTCGGGTGATTCGGGCAAGGTGCCTGTGACGATCACCAACGATCTTGATCGCTCGGTCACCGTCGGGGTCGCGCTGCAGGGCCGTCCCGCGCTGCGTCTGGACTCGACACCGACGCAGGGGATCCCCATCGAGGCGGGCAAGATGGCGAGCATCGACCTTGATGCTCGCGTGATCGGCGGTGAGCCCCTGACGGTTGCCGTGCAGCTGCTCGGTCCTGACGGCGAGGTCTACGGCAAGCCCGCCCTGATCACGGTCACCTCTACGGCCTACGCACGCGCCGCCGCCTGGGTGGTAGCCGCTGCGTTCGTCGCGATCGTCATCTTCGTGATCGTGGGAGTGATCCGACGCATCCGCAACGCACATCGTGACTCCGTCGCCAAGGCCAGTGACACATGAGCGACGACAAGATCATGAGCGACGAGCCCTCCTCCCCCGGGGAGATGAACGAGCGGGACGAGGGCCACGTCGTCGCCCGCAACAGCGCGGTGATGGCCGCGGGCACAGTCGTGTCGCGCATCACCGGCATCGGTCGCGACATCGCGATGACGGCAGCACTCGGCTTCTATCTCGTCTCCGATGCCTACTCCCTAGGCAACTCCCTGCCCACGATGATCTACATCCTCGTCATCGGCGGCGCCCTGAATGCCGTCTTCATTCCGCAGCTAGTTCGGCGCATGAAGGACGACGCTGACGACGGCAAGGCCTATGCCGATCGCCTGCTCACCATCACTGCCACGGCCCTGCTCGTGCTCTCGGTGGTCGCGGTCGCTGCAGCGCCCTGGATCGTGGACCTCTACACGCCGGCCGACTACCCGCAGGCCGAGTACGACCTGGCCGTCGCGTTCGCGCGACTGTTCCTGCCGCAGATCTTCTTCTACGGCCTCTACACGATGCTCAGTCAGGTCCTGAATGCGCGCGGTCACTTCGCCGCACCGATGTTCGCGCCGATCGCCAACAACATCATCGCCATCGCGACGTTCACGATCTTCCTCGTCATCGCCGGCACGTCAGCCGCCGCTGACGGCGAGCTGTCGACCGACCAGGTTCTGCTCCTGGGCATCGGCACCACGCTCGGCGTCATCGTGCAGGCGGTGCTGCTGCTGCCCGTCCTGCTGAAGTCCGGGTATGTCTGGACCCCGCGGTTCGACTGGCGCGACTCGGGGCTCGGCAAAGCAGCGAAGCTGGCGACCTGGACGGTCGCCCTCGTGCTGGTGAACCAGATCACGTACCTGTTCTTCACCCGCTTCGCGGCGCAGGCCAACGTCAATGCGTCCGCATCGGACATGGTTGCCGCCGGCATCACCACGTACCAGAAGGCGCATCTGGTCTTCATGCTTCCGCACAGCGTGATCACCATCTCGCTGGTGACCGCACTGCTGCCGTCACTCAGCCGCGTCGCGCACGCTGGTCTGCTTCTGGACGTCGGACGAGACGTCGCGCGCGCCATGCGGGTGGTGTCGGTTCTCATCGTTCCCATCGCTGCAGTGCTGGCCGTCAATGGAGCGGCCATCTCCATCCTGCTGTTCGGCTACGGTGCCGCCACTCCCGAGCAGGCAGCGTTCATGGGAATCACCGTCACCATGTTCATGGTCGGCCTTCCAGCGTTCACCCTGTTCTACGTGCTGCTTCGGGGGTTCTATGCCCTCGAGGACACACGGACGCCGTTCTTCGTGACGGTCGCCTTCAGCGCCGTCATGCTGCTGCTCGCCTACCCGCTGTTCAACCTCATGAGCGGAGGCGGAACTCAGGTCGCCGCGCTCGCGCTCGCCTACTCGCTTGCCTACTGGGCAGGACTGGCGATCGCCTGGATGACCTTGGCACGGCGCCTGGGCACGTTGGAGTCCGGACGAACTGTCTGGGCGCTCGTGCGAGTTCTGCTGGCCGGGGCCGTGTCGATTGCCGTCATGCTCGTGGTCACCGCGGCCGCCTTCTCCGCGCGGGCGCCGAGCAGCCAGGTGACCCTCGAGGTGCGGCTGAACCTGCTGCTCACCGTCGCCGTCGTCTCCGCCGTCGGACTGGCGGTCTTCGTTCTCGCTGCGTGGGCATTCCGGGTGCGGGAAGTGTCCGACGTACTCTCGTTGATGAAACGAATGAGCCGACGCTTCACCGCGCGGTCATCGCAACGAGAGGACAGTGCATGAGGACATCGGAGCGACTCGGTCGCTACCGACTCCTGGCCTGTGTCTCGGAGTCCGTCAACGGAGTGTCCCTGTGGCACGCCTACGACGACACCCTGGATCGTGCTGTGTCGATTCGGGTCGTCCCGCTGTCTCATCCGCGCTCGGCCAATGTCGTGGCGGCCGCGCAGACCGCGGCCCTGGTCGATGATCGGCGCCTCTTGCGGGTGCTCGACATCATCGCCCTGCCCGCGACCGACTCCGCTCCCGCCGCCAACGGCATCGTCAGCGAGTGGGCCCAGGGCCGCACCCTCGCCGAACTTCTCGCCGGTCGTGACGGAACCCCCATGGCCGCGTCAGAGGCCCTCGACCTGGTGGCCGATGTGGCCCGCGCCATCGCCGCGGGGGCACCGGAGGGCATCGGGCACGGGCGGCTGCGCCCGTCGAGTGTGTTCGTCACGGACGCAGGTGAGATCCGCGTCCGTGGGCTCGGGGTGGATGCCAGCGTGTTCGGCACCGATCCCATGTCGAATGGGGCCGCGGCAGAGAGTGTGGCCGAGGCCGACGTCGACGCGCTGGGCTGCCTGACCTACCTGCTGGCCACCGGCTACTGGCCCGGTGGCGTGCCGCTGGGTCTGGCCAGCGCGCCGCGGACCGGCGAGCAGGTGCTGCCGCCATCCCAGGTGCGCGCCTCGGTTCCGGAGAACGTCGACGACGTGGTGGCACGTTCCCTTGCCGTCGCACCCGCCAGCCGGGGCCGCGACGCTGTCGACTCGGCCGCGGCGTTCGCTGCTGCCGCCGGGGCTGCTTTCGATCACGTGACACCTGTGACGACCAGTTTCAAGCCCGTCCACGTCGGGCCGCCGTCCACGCGGCGACGGGTCCTCGGCGTGGCCGGCCGACTCGTTGCGGTCGCACTCGCGGTCGCCCTGGTGACGGGCATCGGATGGGCCGGCTGGAACCTGCTCACCACCGACACCGCAGGGGAGGACGTGCTCGCGGATGAGAGCAGCGAGATCCTGACCTCGCCCGCACTGCCCGTCGACGACTTGGAGGTGGTCGGGGTCGATCAGCCGTTCGAGATCGTCGGCTATCGCTCCTATGACCCGTATGGCGACGACGACGGCAACGGCAAGCCCGACAAGCGCAAGGGCCGCGAGAACGACGAGTTGGCCGCGACCGTCAACGACGTCGATCCGGACACCGCCTGGCTGACCTCGCGTTACTCCAGCGCCGATCTCGACGGCAAGGGCGGCGTGGGGCTCATCATCGATCTGGGTGAGAATCGCGAGGTTCGGCAGGTGTCCGCCAACCTCGTCGGACGTGGCACCGGGCTGGACGTGCGCGTCGCGGATTCCATCAAGCGTGATCCGGCGCTGTGGACTCCGCTGGGCTCGGCGTTCGCCCCCGGGGATCGTCTGGATGTGCGAGCGCCCCGGGCGGTCCCGGGTCGCTATGTCCTGCTGTGGTTCACGCAGCTACCCCCCGAGGAGTCCGGCAGTGGCTTCCAGGGCGGCGTGCGCAGCGTCGTCGTCACCGGCTGATCACTGGCACTCCCCGTGCCCCCTCACGGGGGCGCCGGGGTCGTCCCGCCCGCCGTTAGGCTCTTCGTGTGACCGCCGACCCCCGCAGCGACGCCGATCTCCTCGGCGCGCATGTGGCCGGGGATCCCCTCGCCTTCGAGACCCTGGTGCGTCGGCATCGTGACCGTCTCTGGGCCGTGGCCCTGCGCACCACCGGCGATCCGGAGGAGGCCGCCGACTCCCTCCAGGACGCCCTGATCTCCGCCTACCGCCGGGCCGAACAGTTTCGCGGTGACTCGGCCGTCACCACCTGGCTGCACCGGATCGTCGTCAATGCGAGCCTTGATCGACTCCGTCGCCGGGCCGTGCGAGCCGCGTCTCCCCTCCCCGACGACAACGAGAATCTGCCCGGGGCGGTCGTGGCCGATCCGGTGGATCACATGGACCGCCGCGACACCCAGCTGGTCGTGACCGCGGCCCTGGCGGAGCTGCCGGAGGACCAGCGGGCCGCCATCCTGCTGGTTGACGTGGAGGGCTGGAGCGTCGAGGACGCCGCTCGGCAGCTCGGCATCCCGGAGGGCACCGTGAAGAGCCGGTGCCACCGTGGCCGGGCGCGTCTGGCAAAAAGCTTGGACTTCCTGCGGAACCTTGACGCCACAGGTGCCGTCACACCCGATGCGGAGTCCAATTCTCGCGAGTCTTCGAGCACTCGAAGCGATCAGGAGAGGGGAGGTGGAACAGGGCGTGAGTGACGATCAGTTCCCCCTGCACGACCCTTCCGACGAGAGTGACCCCGCGGTCCTTGAGCAGGTTCGTCAGGAGCTCAGCCGACTGAGCTTCCTGCGACCTGAAGAGCCCACAGAGGGGTTCCAGACGGACGAACCGGGCGATCCGATGCCCGATTGGGCCTGGCAACGCCTGTCCGCCGCCATTCAGGCAGAGTCCGGCACACCCCACCGCTCGCCCGGCTGGCTGCGCTGGGGTGGGGGCCTGGTGGCCGCATCGATCGCTGTCCTGGCGATCGGGCTGGCCGTCACATCCTTCTCCGGCTCCAGTGAGCCGTCCCTCGTGGCCGAGGGGGCCCCCGACGCGAGTGTCGAGGCAGCCTCCGACGCGAGTGTCGAGGTGGACTCCGCGATCGCCCCGCGGGCTGCAGCCGCCGAGCCGACCATGCTCTCCTTCGCCGGAATCGTGCCCCCGGCTCTCAAACTCGTGGACACGCGCACCGACTACACCTCCGACGAGCTCGGCACCCAGGTCACAGAGGTGCTCCAGGAGATGGGCATGGAGCCCGCCGCCGCCGAATCCGCCATGGCTGACATGCCGGACGAGGTCATGGTGCCGGTGCCCGAGCCTCAGGGGATCCTCGCCTCGGCCACTCGCCTGCGCGACTGCATCACCGAGCTGACCCAGTGGGCGACCTCCACCGCTCTCCTGATCGACTGGGCCACGTTCGACGGCCAGGACGCCGGGGTCATCGTCGCCCCCGACTACCCCGCCGGTGATCAGTCCCGCCCGGACATGCAGGAGCTGGACATCTGGGTCGTCGACCCCGAGTGCGACGTGAAGGTCGACCTGCACATCCGCATGAAGTGAAAACGGCTCTCGATTCCCGCGCTGTTCAACCTCCCGATCACCGCATGATGTGCCTCGGAATACTCCGCCCCCTAGGATTGTCGTAGCCCGCAGGGATACCCCCTAGGGCATTCTTGACGACGGTGCTTGAGTGCGCCGCCTGACCACTGCTCGAGTCCACCACTTGGGAGCATCACGTGAGCGAGATCCGCAACGTCATCATCATCGGTTCCGGCCCGGCCGGCTACACCGCCGCCGTGTACGCCGCCCGCGCCCAGCTGAACCCCTTGGTCTACGAGGGATCCGTCACGGCCGGCGGTGCCCTCATGAACACCACCGAGGTCGAAAACTTCCCCGGCTTCGCCGAGGGGATCATGGGCCCGGCGCTCATGGAGCAGATGCGCGCCCAGGCCGTTCGATTCGGCGCCGAGATCGTCACGGACGACATCGTCAGCGTGGACCTGACCGGTGACATCAAGACGGTGACGGACGGGTCCGGCAATACCCATCAGGCGCGGGCGATCATTCTCGCCATGGGCTCGGCCTACCGCGAGCTGGGGCTGGAGAACGAGAAGCGACTCTCCGGTCATGGCGTCTCGTGGTGCGCCACCTGCGACGGGTTCTTCTTCCGCGATCAGGACATCGCAGTCGTCGGCGGCGGGGATTCCGCGGTCGAGGAAGCCACGTTCCTGACCCGCTTCGCGAAGTCCGTCACCCTCGTCCACCGTCGCGATGAACTGCGGGCCAGCAAGATCATGGCCGAGCGGGCCGAGAACGACCCCAAGCTGCACTTCGCCTGGAACAGCGCCGTCGAGGACGTCCTCGGCGAGGACAAGGTCAGCGGTCTCGTCCTGAAGGACACCGTCACGGGTGAGAGCCGTGAACTGCCGGTCACCGGCCTGTTCGTCGCCATCGGTCACGATCCCCGGTCCGAGCTCGTGGTCGGCCAGGTCGACCTCGACGACGAGGGCTACGTCCTGGTGCAGGGCCGCACGACCGCCACGAACCTCACTGGCGTGTTTGCCTGCGGCGACCTCGTCGACCACACCTACCGGCAGGCGATCACCGCCGCCGGATCCGGATGCGCCGCCGCCCTGGATGCGGAGCGCTTCCTCGCCCACCACGGCGAGTAGCCTCAGCACGAGCAGTCCTCAGCCGAGTCAACCGAGTCGCAAGGAGCACCATGGGAGCCACTAAGCAGGTCACCGACGCATCGTTCGCCGACGACGTCCTGATGAGCGAGAAGCCCGTCATCGTCGACTTCTGGGCCGAGTGGTGCGGGCCATGCAAGATGGTGGCACCGATCCTCGAGGAGATCGCCAAGGATCACGATTCAGTGGTCATCGCCAAACTCAATGTCGACGAGAACCCGCAGACGGCTGCCTCCTATGGCATCACGTCCATCCCGACGATGAACGTCTATCAAGGCGGACAGATCGTCAAGACGATCATCGGTGCGAAGCCGAAGGCAGCGCTCCTCGCCGACCTCGCCCCGTACTTGGGCTAGTCGAACCCGTCTCGAGTCCTGACCCGATGTCTGCCCTGCTGCGGCGTGGTGACGTCGGGTCCGCCATTGAAGAGGTCCGAACTCGTCTGGCCCACCTGGGTCTGTGCGACGACCGAGTCGCTCATCCCGAGGTCTTCGACGAGGCCCTCGATCAGGCAGTGCGCACGTTCCAGCAGGAGCGCGGCATCACCGTCGACGGCATCGTCGGGCCGAACACCTTCCGGCGACTCGATGAGGCCCGATGGCAGCTCGGGGATCGCGTGCTGTCCTACGTCCCCGGTCATCTCATGTCCGGAGACGACGTCACTGAACTGCAGCGACGGCTGAGTCAGCTCGGCTACTCCCTCGGACGACCGGACGGCATCTTCGGCGAGCAGACCGACAGCGCGCTTCGCGAGTTCCAGCAGGGTGTGGGCGTGACCGCCGATGGCACCTGCGGTCCGGACACCTTCCGTGCCTTCGAACGACTCGTCCGCACCGTGTCGGGTGGCAATGCCTCACAGTTGCGCGAGCAGATGACCTTGGCTCAATTGCAGTCCGGCATCGCCGACAAGGTCGTCGTCCTCGATCCAGGGAACACGGTGGACTCCGCCCTGTGTCATGCCATCGCGGTCCGCGTCGAGGGTCGCCTTGCGGCACTGGGCACTCAGGTGCTGCTGACGAGGCCCGCCAAGGCAACGGCAGAGCGCCCCTTCCCTGACGACACCGCGCGCGCGCAGTTCGCCAACGAGGTGGGCGCCGACCTCGTGGTGTCGATCCACGTGGACAAGGCCACGAGCCCGCTTCCGCATGGCCTCGCCACCTTCTACTACGGCGACCCCCGCGGTGGGCAGCACTCCTCGAGCGGACGCGTCCTCGCCCAGCGCCTGCAGGAGGAGTTGGTCGCACGCACTGACCTGCTCGACTGCCGAGTGCATCCACGCACCTGGGACCTGCTACGGCGCACCCGCATGCCCGCCGTGCGCGTGGAACTCGGCTACCTGTCCAACGCCGACGATGCCCAGCGGCTGATGAGTGCGGAATTCCAGGACGCTGTCGCCGACGCGCTCTCCGTGGCGCTCACCCGCTTCTGCGCTCCGCGAGTCTGATCCCCTCTACCCGCGACGCGGTCGAGGCCAGTTCTTCTCCCTCTACCCGCGACGCGGTCGAGGCCAGTTCTTCTCCCTCTACCCGCGACGCGGTCGAGGCCAAATAAGTCGGACGAGGAAGCCAACCAGCACCCCCACGACCACCAGGCCGATCAAGCCGAGCACACGCCGCATGAGGGTCTCCCTTCCGTGGGCCCTACTCTAGGCGGGTCGTACAGCACAGCAACAGACCTGATTCCCAGGCTGCCCGGATCGCCAAGGAGGTGAGCGGTGTGACGACGGAAGGTTCCCGACTCGACCCTTGGGTGGATGCCTACGCCGCCCGCGCCAACGCGATGCGTGCCTCGGAGATCCGTGCGCTGTTCGCCGTCGCCTCCCGCCCCGAGGTGGTCTCGCTGGCCGGTGGCATGCCCTACGTGCAGGCACTGCCCATCGACATGCTCACCACCACCGCCCAGCGACTCCTCGTCGAGCGCGGTCCGGTCGCACTGCAGTACGGGTCAGGCCAGGGCGACGAGGGCCTTCGTGAGCAGATCCTCGAGGTCGTCGGCGAGGTCGGTGTCACCGCACACCCGGATGACATCGTCGTGACAACCGGATCGCAGATGGCCCTCGATCTCGTCACCCGAGTGTTCTGCGATCCCGGCGACGTCGTCATCGTCGAGGCACCGTCCTACGTGGGTGCGCTCGGTGTCTTCCGCGCCTTCGAGTGCGAGGTCATTCACGTGGCCATGGACGACGAAGGCCTCGTGCCGCAGGCACTTCAGGAGACACTCGTCCAGTGCTCGCGCGAGGGCAAGCGAGTCAAGCTGGTCTACACCATCCCCAGTTTCCACAACCCCGCAGGCGTCACGCAGGGTCCGCAGCGACGAGCGGAGATCCTGCAGATCGTGCAGTCGGCAGGGGTCCTGCTTCTTGAGGATGATCCCTACGGTCTGCTGGGCTTCGAGGGGGAGCCCCCGCGGGCGATCCGAGCTGACGATCCCGAGGGGGTCATCTATCTCGGATCCTTCTCCAAGACAATCGCCTCCGGCCTTCGCGTCGGTTGGGCAGTGGCTCCCCACGGTGTGCGAGAGAAGCTCGTGCTGGCCGCCGAGGCAGCCGTGCTGTGCCCGTCGAACTACGCCCAACTGACCATCTCCGAGTACCTGGCCACCCAGCCGTGGCGTGAGCAGATCAAGACCTTCCGTGAGGTCTATCGCGAACGCCGTGACGCTCTTCTGGAGTCTCTCCAGGCGCTCATGCCTGAGGGCACCACGTGGACCATCCCTGCTGGCGGCTTCTACTCATGGCTGACCCTGCCCGAGGGCCTCGACGCCACGGCGATGCTTCCGCGGGCCGTCGCTAATCTCGTTGCCTACGTGCCTGGCACGGGGTTCTACGTCGACGGTCAGGGCCGGCAGAACCTGCGGCTGTCCTACTGCTACCCCGAGCCGGATCGCATCCGTGAGGGCGTGCGCCGCCTCTCCGCGGTGATCGAGTCCGAGCTCGAGCTCGTCCACACCTTCGGCACGGCCCATGCGCTGAATCCCGTCACGGGGTCAACCGTTCCCGCACCCGACCTCGCCTAGGAGCAATTCATGCATGTACTGGTGCTGGCTGGTGGCCTTTCCGCCGAGCGTGATGTCTCGCTGCGTTCGGGCCGACGTGTCGCCGAGGCCCTGCGCACCGAGCGTCCTGACTGGGAGGTCCAGCTCGCCGATGTCGACGCCCAACTGCTGGACCACCTGCGCGACCATCGCCCCGACGTCGTGATTCCCCTTCTGCATGGAGCAGCAGGCGAGGACGGAGCCCTGCGCGACGTTCTGCAGAGCCTGGGCATCCCCTTCGTCGGGTCCATCGCCGCGACGAGTCGGCTCGCCTTCGACAAGCCTGTCGCGAAGCGACTCATCACTGATGCGGGTCTGCGCACCCCCGACTGCGTGGCGATGCCCCAGTCCACGTTCCGAGAGCTCGGATCCACAGGTGTGCTCACGGCCGTGGTGGAGCGGCTGGGCCTTCCGCTGGTCGTCAAGCCCGCGAAGGGCGGATCGGCTCTGGGCGCGTCGATCGTCCATGACGCATCCGACCTGCCGGCCGCCATGATCGGTGCCTTCGCCTATGGGGATGTCGTGATCATGGAGCAGTTCATCTCCGGCACTGAGGTTGCCGTGGGCGTGTTCGAGCGTGACGGGGACGTGCTTGCACTTCCGGCCGTCGAGATCGTCCCCGAGAGCGAGCTGTACGACTACTCCGCGCGCTACACCGCGGGCACGACAGAGTTCTTCTGCCCTGCGCGGTTGACCGATGAGCAGGAGATGCGGGCGCAGGCCGTCGCGCTCAACGCGCACGTCGTGCTTGGTCTTCGCGACTGGTCACGGACCGACCTCATCGTCGACGCCGATGGTGAGGCGTGGTTCCTCGAGGTGAATGTGGCCCCGGGTATGACCGAGACTTCCCTTGTGCCGCAGGCACTTTCGGCTGCTGATGTCACTGTCGGAGGAATCATGTCCGAGTTGGCGGAGGTTGCTGCCCAGCGCTAGGACTTCGTGTGCGACGTCTCGCACAGATCCTTGGTGAGCGGAGCGCACGTGTTGAGCCGGGCGATCAGTCGAGGAGGTCGACGATTCGTCGCAGGTCCTCGATGTCGGCGCACTCGATGACGAGCGTCCCCCGTGCGCGTTTGGTGCCGAAGCCCTTGGCGGTGATCCGGGTGTCCAGCGCATCGCCCGCGCGATCGGTGAGTTCAGCCACGACATCGGCGACCTCGGCATCGGGCTTGGCTGAACCCCGGGATCGTGACTTGCGCGACCGTGATCGGCCATCGCCGTCACCGACAATGATGATCTCCTCGACCGAGCGGACACTCAGTCCCTCGGCGACGATTCGGGCGGCTAGCACCTCCATCGCGGCGGGGTCATCCAGGGACAGCAAGGCTCGCGCGTGCCCTGCACTGAGCACACCGGCCGCTACTCGTCGTTGGACGTCGGGCGGAAGTTTCAACAACCGCAACGTGTTTGAGACTTGCGGACGTGACCGACCGATGCGACGCGCTAGCTCTTCCTGCGTACAACCGAAGTCGGACAGCAACTGCTGATAGGCCGCTGCTTCCTCCAGCGCATTCAGGTTGGCGCGGTGCAGGTTCTCCAAAAGCGCATCTCGGAGCAGATCCTCATCGTCGGTCGCGCGGATGATGGCGGGAATGCTCGCAAGGCCCGCCTCCTTGCTGGCACGCAGTCGACGTTCACCGGCGATCAGTTCAAACTGCTCGTTCCCCACGTCGCGCACGACGATGGGCTGCAGGAGCCCGATCTCCTTGATGGAGAAGACCAGTTCCGCCAGCGCCTCCTCATCGAAGACCGTGCGTGGCTGGCGCGGATTCGGGGCAATGACGCCGATCGGGAGTTCGGCATATGTCGCGCCCGCGATCGGGGCCATCTCCGACTCGCTCGATGGGCGTGCCGCTGGTTCTCCTGGCTGATCGGGATGTGCCACTGGAGCAGGCCCTGATGGGATGAGCGCGCCCAGGCCCTTGCCAAGGCCGCGCTTCGGTGCTGACGCCATCCTCATCCTTCCGGGGGATAACTCGGGTGTTATGTACTATTTATAGGTTTATGTCTGTGGATAACTCTGTGCATAGTCAGGCGTCAACGCCATCAGCTGGGCCGCCGCCTCCTGATAGGCGATGGCGCCTGAGGAGGACGGATCGTAGGTGAGGACGGTCTGGCTGTACGACGGAGCCTCGGAAACCCGCACTGACCGCGGAATGACCGTGTCCAACACCTGCTCCCCAAAGTGCGTGCGTACCTCGGTGGCCACCTGCGAGGCCAACCGAGTGCGGCCGTCATACATGGTCAGCAGGATCGCCCCGACTATCAGGGAGGGATTCAGGTGGGTGCGGACCATGTCGATGGTGCGCAGCAGTTGGGACAACCCCTCGAGTGCGTAGTACTCGCACTGGATCGGCAGCAGCACCTCCTTGGCGGCCACCAGCCCATTCAAGGTGAGCAGGCCCAGGCTGGGGGGACAGTCCAAGATCACGTAGTCGAAGGATCGCTCCTTCAACGCCGCCTCAATGGCGCGGGCCAGCCGGTACTCCCGAGCCACTTGGGCCACCAGTTCGATCTCGGCTCCGGCCAGGTCAATGGTGGCTGGAGCTGTCCACAGATGCGGTTCGTCGGGGCAGGCCTGCACCACCTCCAGCAGTGACAGGTCCCCTGTAAGCACCTCATAGACACTCGGCGTACCCTCGCGATGCTCAGCGCCCAGCGCCGTCGAGGCATTTCCTTGGGGATCCAGATCGATCACCAGGACCTCGTTGCCGGTTCGGGCAATAGCGGCGGCCATGTTCACAGTGCTGGTGGTCTTGCCGACGCCGCCCTTCTGGTTGGCAACGGTGATGATCCGAGTGCTCATGAGGCCTCTCCTGGCCAGCCCAGACCCACAGGGGCGGTGGTGGATGTTTCACGGGAAACCATCGGTACCGCATCGGCGCCCGGAGGGGTGGGCCAGCCCAGACCCGACTCGCGGGGGGTCTCGCGGGGGGTCTCGCGAGGAATGGTGTCGACGTCGGAGGGGCGGGTGCTCACCGCGCTAGTCTGCCGCACCGCGTCGGCCCGTCACCACAGTGGTCGGCGGATCGACGACCCCGATTCCCACCTGCACCGCGTGCACGTCATGCAGGTGCCAGGTGCGCAGCTCCTGGGCCGCCTCCTCGATCTCCTGCTCGGCAGAGCTCCCCTTCAAGGCGACCAGATGTCCTCCCTCTTTCAGGAGGGGGACCGTCCAGCCCACGAGCTTGCTCAGGGGGGCAACTGCTCTGGCAGTCACGACGTCCACGCTTGGCACAGTGTCTGATCCTGCCTCAGCACGCCCACGCCAGACCACCACCTGCGACGTCAGGCCCAAGGCCTCGACGGTCTCCTGGAGGAAGGTCGTGCGCCGAAGGAGCGGCTCGATCAGCACCACTGAGATATCCGGGCGGGCAATGGCCCAGACCAATCCCGGCAGTCCGGCACCTGAGCCCACATCACCGACGGTGCATCCTGATGGGACGAGGTTCACTGCCGGGTCGGCGACCACTGCACAGTTGAGGAGGTGGCGCTCCCAGAGTCGCGGGACCTCCCGCGGGCCGATCAGCCCACGCTCTACGCCGGCGCTGGCCAGCAGGTCGGCATAGGTGGACAGAAGATCAGCGCGCTCGACCAGCCACGTGGGTAGGTCGGGCGGTGGTCCCGATGTTTCACGGGAAACCATGCTCAGGAGGTCCTGATCACCACGCGCCGTGCGGGCTCGTCACCCTCGGACTCACTCGTGAGGCCTGCCTCAGCCACCACATCGTGGACGACCTTGCGCTCGAATGGGGTCATCGGGTCCATGCGTACGGGTGCACTCGTGCGCTGGGCCTCGGCAATCGCCGTGCGCGCCAGTTCCTCCAGCTCCGCCCGTCGGGCGGCCCGGAAGCCGGCCACATCGAGCATCAAGCGAGAGCGCTCCCCGGTTTCGCGGGTTGCGGCCAGACGGGTGAGTTCCTGCAGGGCGTCGAGCACCTTGCCATCCCTGCCCACAAGGTGCTTCAACTCACCCTGGGTGGCCTCGACGACCGACACCATCGCGCGGTTGCCTTCGACGTCGATGTCGATGTCACCATCAAGGTCGGCGATGTCGAGGAGAGCCTCCAGGTAGTCCGCGGCTGCGTCACCCTCCTGCTCCAGTTGCTTCACCCCACCGGACTTCTTCGGCGTGGGTGCCTCGCTTTCCACGGTTGTCGTCTCGTCCACTTCGGTGGTGATCTCGCTCGTCATGTTCACTCCCCTGTGCATTCAGGTCTCTGGGCGGCTGGCGCCGCTGCTACTTCTTCTTGCGCTTGCTACGGCTGCTGCGCTTGGGCTGCTGCCGCACCGGAGTTTCCGACACAGTGTCGGTAACCTCTGGGGTGTCTGTGGTGGCCACGGCTCCCTTGGCCTTGGCTGCCCTGCGGGCCTCTTTGGCCTCATAGGCGGGGGTCCCGGGCTGGGGATTGTTGCGAATGACGTAGAACTGCTGGCCCATCGACCACAGGTTCGTGGTGAACCAGTACGTCAGGACGCCGATCGGGAAGTTGATGCCTGACACGGCGAAGATCACGGGGAACACGTACAGCAGGATCTTCTGCTGCTTGACCATCGGGTTGTCCGGCGCACTGTTCTTGACGATCAACTGGCGCTGCGTCAGGAAGGTGGTCGCCGTCATCAGGGCGATCATGATGATGGCCAGAATGCGTGTGGCCGTCGGACTTGGGGTCTGGTCGGCATCCATGAAGGTCGCGTAGAGCGGCACACCGAAGATCTCGGCGTCGTGCATGGACGCCGTCAGATCCGCGTACTGATCCCACGCGAAGACGCCCGGGGCCACGTAGCCCGGGTCGTCCCCTGGGTTCTTGGGGTACATCGCCACGCCCTGCAGAACACTGAACAGGGCAAAGAAGATCGGGGCCTGCAGGATGATCGGCAGGCACGACGCGAGGGGATTGGTGCCCGTCTCGCGGTAGAGCTTCATCATCTCCTGCGACTGACGTTCCTTGTCGCCGGCGTACTTCTTCTGGATCTCCTTCATCTGCGGCTGGATCAGCTGCAGCCCCCGCTGGGCCTTGATCTGCTTCACGAACAGCGGGATCAGAAGGACGCGGATCACGATCACCAGGCCGACGATGGAGAACGTCCACGTCCACCCGCTGTCGGGGTCCATCCCGATGGCCGAGAACAACGAGTGGAACTGGACCAGAATCCAGCTGACCGCAGTCTTCAGCCAATCGAGGATGAACACGTCAAAGCCCTTCTAGAAGCCATACCGTCGGAACGGTGAGTCGTCATCGTTCCATCTCGTCCAAACGATGAGGTGCCATCGTTCCATTTACTCGCAACGATGAGGTGCCATCGTTCCATGCCGCCGATCCCCGTTAGCCAGCACGTCCGGCAACCAGTACCCACGTGCCGGCACCGGGTCCACCCCGCCCCGGTTCCAAGGGTTGCATCGAACCAGTCGCCATGAGGCCAGAACGAAGCCTTTGACTGCTCCATGCACCTCGATGCTCTCCACCGCGTACGCCGAGCAACTCGGATACAGCCGGCAGCTCGGCGGTGTCAGTGGTGAGATCACTCGCTGATAGGCGCGAATAGGCAGGATCAGCATCCATTTCAGCAGCCAGCCGATGCTGTGATCCCAGGCCCAATGCACGCCTGACCACATCGAAGAAACCGTTGCTAGCCAACGATTTCCGCCCCCTGTCTGCCCGCCAGGACTCTCAGGCACGAGAGTGCTCCTGAGAACGTCCTTCAACCCGGCGCACGGCCGATTCCACAGCCGTCACGACATCCGACCTCAGCGCTTCATCGTTCGACGCGCCCGCCAGCACCCTGACCACCACCAGATATCCCGCAGGCAGATGCGTCATCACCGGCGCGAGTGCTGCCCGAATCTGACGGGAGACCCGGTGCCGGACAACCGAGTTGCCGACCACCTTCCCCACGATGAGCCCTGCCTTGGCTGGACCGTCAGAACCGGAAGGGTGCACATACGCCACCACCCGGCCACGGGACGAACGTGTCCCGTTCCGGGTGGTGATGGTGAAGTCTGAACCGCGCCGCAAGCGGTGCGCGGGGGGCAGCATGCCGATCAGGCGGAGATGCGCTCGCGACCCTTGGCGCGACGGGCGGCCAGGATCGACCTTCCTGCGCGGGTGCGCATCCGAGCCCGAAAGCCGTGGTTCTTCGCGCGACGGCGCGTGTTGGGCTGGAACGTGCGCTTCATGATGTGGCTCCTGATCAGGGAAGGCCCTGATCGTTCACAGGGCGGAGTCCAACCTTACGGACATCGCCCCGCGAGGGTCAAACCGGGTGCCACTTGTGAAGGGGCTCCCTCGTGGCTAGTGTCGCCAGACGGGTCCACACCTGTGGATAACCGATGTGGACATCATGGGTATAGAAACGACGGGTAGTCGGGAGCAGGGGAACTACGTGGACGCCAACGACGACCTCGCTGAGATCTGGGCGACCGCTATCTCCTCCCTCGCGGACGGCAGCCTGACCCCACAGCAGCGCGCCTTCGTCGCGTTGACCCGTCCCATGGGGCTGGTGGAGGACACCGCTCTCATCGCCGCCCCGAATGAATTCACCAAGGATGTGCTTGAGACCCGGCTTCGTCCCCTCGTCGTCCAGGCCCTCACCGAGACCCTGGGTCGAGAGATTCGCCTGGCTGTGACCGTCGACCCTTCGATCGCTCCTGCCATCGACGAGTCGACGGACGAGGTAGCCGACGCCACCTACGCGGATACCCCGAGTGACCCGGTCCTGGACGAGACCAGCCGCCCCGGCACCGGTTCGCCTGGCACCCGCAGTGAAGATGGCCGGCTCAACAGCAAGTACACCTTCGACACCTTCGTCATCGGCTCCAGCAACCGGTTCGCCCATGCCGCCGCTGTTGCCGTCGCCGAACAGCCAGCCCGCGCCTACAACCCGCTGTTCATCTACGGCGGATCCGGGCTGGGCAAGACTCACCTTCTCCACGCCATCGGCCATTACGCCCGCACTCTGTACAAGGGCACACGTGTTCGCTACGTCAGCTCCGAGGAATTCACCAACGAGTTCATCAACAGCATCCGAGACGACAAGGCCGCCAGCTTCCAACGCCGATACCGCGATGTCGACATCCTGCTCGTCGATGACATTCAGTTCCTGAGTGGAAAAGTCCAGACACAGGAAGAGTTTTTCCACACCTTCAACACTCTGCACAACGCAAACAAGCAGATCGTCGTCACCTCCGATCTGCCCCCGAAGCAGTTGCCTGACTTCGAGGATCGGATGCGTTCCCGTTTCGAGTGGGGACTGATCACTGATGTTCAGCCCCCCGACCTCGAGACCCGCATCGCCATTCTCCGCAAGAAGTCGGTGCAGGAGAGACTGGTTGCCCCGCCCGAGGTCCTGGAGTACATCGCGTCGAAGATCTCCACCAACATCCGTGAGCTCGAGGGCGCCCTCATTCGCGTAACAGCCTTCGCCTCGCTCAATCGCCAACCCGTCGATCTGGCAATCACTGAGATCGTTCTCAAGGATCTCCTGCCGAATGAGACGGGTCCGGAGATCACCGCGGCACAGATCATGACGGCCACCGCCGCCTACTTTGGAGTCACGGTCGATGACCTGTGCGGGTCAAGCCGCTCGCGTGTGCTCGTGACGGCTCGACAGATCGCCATGTACCTGTGCCGCGAGCTCACCGACCTGTCCCTGCCCAAGATCGGACAGGCGTTCGGTGGCCGTGATCACACCACGGTGATGCACGCCGATCGCAAGATCCGCCAGCTCATGGCCGAACGGCGTAGCCTGTTCAATCAGGTCACAGACCTGACCAGCAGAATCAAGTCCCAACCCCGCACCATCTGACCCACCTGCCACATCCATCCCCATAGTATCCCCATAATGTGGATAACTCGTCCCCTTGGTGTCCGTAATATCCGATATTTCTGTCCCCAGATCACGGATAACTTGTGGATAACTAGGAATATTGCTTCGTGCTCTTCCACAATCACTGTGTATGAATCGCACCCCACGGTCACATGTCTGCTGTTCGGCCGACTTGTCATCCACGTCCGTCCCCAGGGCCCGTCCACTCATCCCCACGCTGATGGTCGTGAGACACGCCTGATGAACAGGTCATTCGGCACCTGTCCACAGTTTCCACAGGACCTATGACGACTACTACCTCTTACTGATGATGATCAGAACTACATCAACACGGCACGCGCCGTGGATAAGGCGATCACGGCTGTTCTCACCCCTGCTAGGCCAATGCCCTGCTTTCCTGTCAGACTGACGCCTCAAGTGTCGAGAGGAACAACCGTGAAACTACGAGTCGAACGCGACCAGCTCGCTGACTCCGTTGCCTGGGCTGCCCGCACCCTTCCCTCGCGGCCATCGCTGCCGGTGCTCGCTGGCCTGGTCCTGACTGCCTCCAGTGATGGGCTGACGATCAGCGGATTCGACTACGAGGTCTCCGGTCGCGTCGATGTTGAAGCGGATGTCACCGATGAGGGCACCGCTCTTGTATCCGGACGCCTCCTCGCCGACATCGCTCGCTCTCTACCTTCCGCTCCCGTGGTCATCGACAACGAAGGTTCTCGACTGTCCATCACATGTGGTCGATCCTCCTTCACCCTTCCCACGCTGCCCGTCGAGGACTACCCGCAACTGCCGGCGATGCCTACAACGTCGGGGTCGATCAGTGGCCGCGCCTTCGCTGAAGCCGTCGCGCAGGTGGCCATCGCCGCGGGCCGCGATGACACACTCCCCACTCTGACGGGCATTCGTCTGGAGATCGAGGGAAGTTCGGTCACCCTTGCTGCGACCGATCGGTATCGCCTCGCGGTCCGCGAGTTCTCCTGGCACCCGCAGTCGCCATCCATCTCCGCTCACGCCCTGATTCCGGCTCGCACTCTCGCTGACACAGCGAAGTCACTGGCCGATGTCGATGAGGTCTTGATCGCGTTGTCCTCGGGTGGATCAGGGGAGGGTCTCATTGGGTTTGAAGGCAACTCCCGCCGCACCACGACGCGCCTTCTTGATGGAGAGTTTCCCAAGTATCGATCACTCCTGCCCACCGAATCCTCAGCAATGGCAACGATCGAGACGTCCCTGCTCGCCGATGCCGTGAAGAGAGTGGCGCTCGTTGCCGAACGCAATACTCCTGTGCGCCTGGCGTTCGAGTCCTCGGAACTCACCCTTCGTGCCGGTGCTGGTGATGATGCGCAGGCCGTCGAGGTTCTCGAGTGTGCACTCGACGGTGACGCCATCGATATCGCGTTCAACCCGGCTTACCTGCTGGACGGACTCGCGGCCGTCAACGCCTCCTCTACCCAGTTCGCCTTCACCCAGTCGACGCGTCCTGCTGTCCTCACCGCTCATGGCGATGCCGACGCCGCTGACTCCTACAAGTACCTGCTGATGCCGGTGCGCCTCACCGGCTGATCTGCGTGTGGGTCTCCTCGCTGCGACTCACGGACTTCCGGTCCTACGAGCAGGCGGACATCGCACTCACCACGGGTGTTACCACGCTTGTCGGTGCCAACGGTCAGGGCAAGACGAATATCGTTGAGGCGCTTGCCTATTCGTCAGTGCTCGGCAGTCATCGCGTCGCCTCGGATGCACCGTTAGTCCGGGCAGGTGCGGAGCGGGCGATCATCGGGGTGACCATCGAACGACCGGATCGCTCGGTCCTGGTGGAGTTGGAGATCAACCCAGGCAAGGCGAACCGAGCACGCATCAACAGAGCCGCGGCCACCCGCGCGCGCGATGTCCTCGGCCTGCTGACCACCGTGGTCTTCGCCCCGGAGGATCTCGCGCTGGTGAAAGGTGATCCCTCGGATCGTCGCCGCTTCATGGACGAGCTGATGATCCAGCTGAGTCCACGCATGCAGGGGGTCAAGAGCGACTACGAGCGAATTCTCAAGCAGCGCAACGCTTTACTGAAGTCCGCGCAGTCCGCGAGGCGCAACAATGCTGACGAGGTAGTGCGAACGCTGGAGGTCTGGGACGAGCAGCTCGCCACCACAGGTGGGCAATTGGTTGCCACGCGTCATCTGCTTCTTGATCAGTTGACCGAACCGTTGACACAGGCCTATCGCGTGATTGCTGGTGGAGACAACGCCGTGAGCTCCCCGCATTTTCGCCTCGACTATCAGGCCAGTACCCGCCATCAGCCGACGAATCCAGCCGATCCACTGGACTGGAAGCAGGCGATCCTGCAGACGATCGAGGATCGTCGACGTGACGAACTCGATCGCGGCATCACCCTGGTCGGTCCTCATCGAGATGAGCTCGCCCTCACGCTCGGTGAACTTCCTGCGAAGGGCTATGCCTCGCACGGAGAATCGTGGTCCATGGCCCTCGCCCTCCGCCTGGCTTCCTTCGACCTCCTGTCGAGCACAGGGGACGAGCCGGTCCTGATCCTTGACGACGTGTTCGCTGAGCTCGACACCTCCCGACGCCGAACGTTGACCGAACGGGTCGTGGGGTGTCGTCAGGTCCTGGTCACCGCCGCGGTCGACGAGGACATCCCTGAGAGCATGCAGGGCAGGCGGTTCGACGTCACCAAGGGGACCGTCAGTGAGCGAAAGAACTCCCATGAGTGATGAGCCCACCGAGCAGAGTGGCTCTTCCGAACATGGGGAGACCTCGTCGCCAGACGCGGCCAAGGCAGCGATGGATGCCCTGCGTCGGGCTACTCGATCCACAGCACCTCGCCGGAAGACGCCCACGCAGGCCTCTCGATCGGGTGGTTCGAGGGATCCACGGCCGGTGTCCGAGGCCCTCGATGCTCTCCTCGCCGAGCGGGGGTGGCAGGACGACTCCGCGATCGCGCTGCTGATGACCAATTGGACGACTATCGCTGGAGCCGACCTCGCCTCCCATGTGACCCCCACCTCCTTCGAGGCGGGGGTGCTCACCCTGCAGGCGGAGTCCACCGCCTGGGCCACCCAGATCCGCCTCCTGCTCCCCGATCTGCACAAGGTGATCGATGCGGAGATCGGCCGGGGCAAGGTCACATCTCTTCGCGTGGTGGGTCCCTCTGCTCCCAACTGGACGAAGGGGCCCCGAAAAGTCGCCGGACGCGGTCCAAGAGATACCTACGGATGAGCCCTGTGGGGCCTGTGAAGCGCTCGTGAGGGATATCCCGTATGACGGGTCGTCCCCTAGGGGGTGAATGGCCGAAAACCACCCGAAATGGCCGTGGCGCGGGAGGCACTGTCGGTCTGAGCCGATAGACTGACGCGAGCATCAAGGAAGTGCTGCACCACTGCTCCACCCGACGAAACCAGGTCACCTGACCCGGTTGCCGCTATGAAGGGGACCTGACTCACGTGTCCTATGACGCCAGTGCGATCACTGTCCTCGAAGGCCTCGACGCTGTTCGCAAGCGTCCGGGCATGTACATCGGCTCCACCGGGGAGCGTGGTCTTCACCACCTCGTCTACGAGGTTGCTGACAACTCCGTTGACGAGGCGATGGCCGGGTACGCCTCCCGCATCCAGGTGACCCTCCGCGCCGATGGCGGCGTGCAGGTGATCGACGATGGTCGCGGGATCCCCGTCGACGAGCATCCGATCGAGAAGAAGCCGGCCGTCGAGGTGGTCCTCACTGTCCTGCACGCGGGCGGCAAGTTCGGTGGCAGCGGCTACTCCGTCTCCGGGGGCCTGCACGGCGTTGGCGTCTCGGTCGTCAACGCCCTCTCCATACGACTCGATGTGGAGATCAAGCGTGATGGCTATGTCTGGCGGCAGACCTACGTGCACGGTGTCCCTCAGGCGCCACTCGATCGAGGTGAGGCGACCGACGAGACAGGCACGAAGGTCACGTTCTGGGCCGATGGCGACATCTTCGAGACCCTGCACTACGACTTCACCACCTTGGCCCGGCGCTTCCAGGAGATGGCCTTCTTGAACAAGGGCCTGATCCTGGAGCTCATCGACGAACGCGCCCCGGCCATCGTCGACCTCGACTCCGATGCCGACGAGCCCGTCGAGGAAGTTCGCCGAGTGGAGTACCACTACGAGGGCGGCATCGCGGACTTCGTGTCGCACCTGAACGCCAGCAAGGGCGCGGCGAATCCGTCCGTGATCTACCTCGAGTCTGAGGCGGAGGACCGACGGATGAGCGCCGAGATCGCCATGCAGTGGAACTCGACGTACTCCGAGTCGGTCTACACCTTTGCGAACACGATCAACACCACCGAGGGAGGCACCCACGAGGAGGGCTTCCGCGCCGCGCTCACGTCGTTGATGAACAAGTTCGCGCGCGAGTGGAACATCCTCAAGGAGAAGGACCCCAACCTCAGCGGCGAGGACATTCGCGAGGGCCTCACCGCCATCGTCAGCGTCAAGCTCTCCGAGCCGCAGTTCGAGGGTCAGACGAAGGCGAAGCTCGGCAATACCGAGATGAAGGCCTTCGTCCAGAAGGTCGTCAACGAGCAGCTCGGGGAGTGGCTGGAGAAGAATCCGGCGGAGGGCAAGGAGATCGCCCGCAAGTCAGTCAACGCGGCCACGGCTCGCATCGCCGCGCGAAAGGCGCGGGATCTTGCGCGCAACCGCAAGGGTCTCCTCGGTGGAGCCGGCATGCCGGGCAAGCTGATCGACTGCTCCAGCCGTGAGCCGGAGGAGTGCGAGGTCTTCATCGTCGAGGGTGACTCCGCCGGTGGATCCGCGCGCCAGGGCCGCGATCCCCGCACGCAGGCGATCCTTCCGATTCGCGGAAAGATCATCAATGTCGAGAAGGCCCGCATCGACAAGGTGCTGGGCAACAACGAGGTGCAGGCCCTGATCTCCGCGCTGGGCACGGGCATCCAGGACGAGTTCGACATCAATCGGCTGAGGTACCACAAGGTCGTGCTGATGGCCGACGCCGACGTCGACGGCCAGCACATCCGCACCCTGCTGCTGACCCTGCTGTTCCGCTTTATGCGCCCCTTGGTCGAGCACGGATACGTCTATCTCGCCCAGCCCCCGCTGTACAAGATCAAGTGGTCACGTGAGGTGGCCGATTTCGCATACACCGAGCGCGAACGCGAGGCCCTCATGGAGGCCGGCCTGGCTGCCGGGCGTCGCCTGCCGAAGGAAGAGGCGATCCAGCGCTACAAGGGTCTCGGCGAGATGAACGCCGACGAGTTGTGGGAGACGACCATGGATCCCTCGCAGCGGATTCTCCAGCAGGTCACCATCGATGACGCCGCACAGGCCGATGAGATGTTCAGCGTGCTCATGGGTGAGGACGTCGAATCCCGCCGCAACTTCATCCAGCAGAACGCGAGAGATGTCCGCTTCCTCGACATCTAGTGCGTCCCCCATTCCTGACTTTCCCGCCACTGCACTGAAGGAGGCCCCACGTGGCTGACGACATCGAGACTGTCGAAGAGGTCGGTCCGCACGGACGCATCGATCCCGTCGACCTCCAGACGGAGATGCAGCGCTCGTACCTGGACTACTCGATGTCCGTCATCGTGTCGCGCGCCCTTCCGGATGTTCGCGACGGCCTCAAGCCCGTTCACCGCCGCGTCCTCTACGCGATGTACGACGGTGGATACCGACCCGATCGCAACTTCTCCAAGAGCGCGCGTGTGGTCGGCGACGTCATGGGCAACTACCACCCGCACGGCGACAGCGCGATCTACGACGCCTTGGTCAGGCTGGCCCAGCCGTGGAGCCTGCGATACCCGCTGGTGCAGGGTCAGGGGAACTTCGGCTCCCCCGGCAATGACCCGCCCGCGGCGCAGCGCTACACCGAGTGCCGCATGGCCCCGTTGGCCATGGAGATGGTTCGCGACATCGACGAGGACACCGTCGACTTCGGTCCGAACTACGACGGCCGCACCCAGGAGCCCCGGGTCCTGCCGAGCCGATTCCCCAACCTGCTGGTCAATGGCAGCTCCGGCATCGCCGTCGGCATGGCCACCAATATTCCGCCGCACAATCTGCGTGAGGTGTCCGAGGCGGCTCAGTGGCTGCTGGCCCACCCCCAGGCCGAGCGCGAGGAGCGTCAGGCCGCGTTGATGGAGATCGTCAAGGGTCCTGACTTCCCCACCGGCGCCCTGATCGTTGGCCGCCGGGGCATCGATGACGCCTATCGCACCGGCCGAGGCTCCATCACGATGCGCGCGGTCGTGTCCGTCGAGGAGGATGCCCGCGGGCGACAGATCCTTGTTGTCACAGAGCTGCCGTACCAGGTGAACCCCGACAACCTGCTGCTGCGCATTGCCGAGCTCGTCGGCGACGGCAAGCTCACCGGCATCTCCGACGTGCGCGACGATTCCTCGTCCCGCACCGGCATGCGGCTGATCATCGAGCTCAAGCGCGATGCGGTTGCGCAGGTCGTCCTCAACCAGCTCTACAAGCACACACAGCTGCAGGACAACTTCGGCGCGAACATGCTCGCGCTGGTCGACGGCGTTCCGCGCACGTTGACCCTCGAGCAGTTCATCCGCCACTGGATCAGCCATCAGATTGAGGTAATCCAGCGCCGCACGCGTTACCGCTTGCGCAAGGCCGAGGAGCGCGCGCACATCCTGCGCGGTTACCTCAAGGCACTCGACGCGCTGGACGAGGTCATCGCACTGATCCGCGCATCGGCAACCGTCGACGACGCCCGCACGGGCCTGATGAGCCTGCTCGAGATCGACGAGTTGCAAGCCACGGCGATCCTCGACATGCAGTTGCGCCGGCTCGCCGCTCTGGAGCGTCAGAAGATCATTGACGAGTACGAGGAGTTGATGACCCGCATCGCGGACTACAACGACATCCTCAGTAACGAGCCGCGCCAGCGTTCCATCGTGAGCGAGGAACTCGCCGAGATCACGGAGAAGTTCGGCGACGATCGCCGTTCGCAGTTCGCGCCCTGGGACGGTGATGTCACCGACGAGGATCTGATCGCCGAAGATGACATCGTCATCACCATCACTGGTGGTGGCTACGCCAAGCGCACCAAGCGGGATCTGTACCGGTCTCAGCGTCGTGGTGGCAAGGGTGTCAAGGGTGCGGCGCTCCGCCAGGACGATGTGGTCGAGCACATGTTCGTCACCACCACGCATCACTGGATCCTGTTCTTCACGAACAAGGGTCGCGTTTACCGGGCCAAGGCGTACCAGTTGCCCGATGCCGGTCGTGACGCGCGTGGCCAGCACGTGGCGAACCTGCTCGCGTTCCAGCCAGACGAAGAGATCGCTCAGGTGCTCGCGATGGCCGACTTCGAGTCCTCCGACTACCTGGTCATGGCCACCCGCAAGGGTCTGGTCAAGAAGACCAGGCTCTCGGAGTACGACAAGAACCGCCAGGGCGGCATCATCGCGATCAACCTCGCCGATGACGACGAGCTGATTGCGGCGAGGCAGGTCTCGGAAACCGACGACCTGATGCTTTTCTCCCGCAAGGGGATGTCCGCTCGATTCACAGCGAACGACGCCACGCTGCGACCGATGGGCCGCGCCACCAGTGGCGTCATCGGGATGCGCTTTCGTGCGGATGACTCCCTGCTGTCCATGGACGTCGTCACACCCGGGGCGTTCGTGGTCACGATCACCGATGGCGGATTCGCCAAGCGAACCCCGGAGTCCGAGTGGTCAGCCAAGGGCCGTGGAATCCTCGGCGTGCGCGCGATGAAGCTCGTCGAGGAGCGAGGCTCTCTCGTCGGGGCCATGATCTGCGATGCAAGCGATCAACTCTTCGCCATTGCCTCCAACGGCATCGTGATCCGCACTCGGGTCGAGGAAGTGCGACCCTCGGGTCGAGACACCATGGGCGTCACGCTGATGAATCTCGCCGAAGGTGATTCGATCGTTGCCGTCGCTCGTGGCGATGAGGCCGATGAGGCCGACGATGAGGCTCCCGATGATGAAGTGACGGGCGACGAAGTGATGGGCGACGCGAGCGACGACACCGCCGAGGTGGTTGTAGGCGATAGCGACGGTGGCGACGGAGGGAATCCGGCATGACCGACGTGGCCCGGGCGCCCAAGCGCGCGCGGCTCTACGTCACCCGACTCGATCCGTGGTCGGTGACCAAGGTCGCGTTCTTGCTGTCCTTGGCCATCGGCATCCTGCTGGTGGTGGCGGTGGGCGTCTTGTGGTGGGTGCTGGACGTCACCGGGGTGTTCCTCACCGTGTCGGCGACCGTCGATGATGTTGTGGGCACGGCGGCCACCGGGTTCAACCTGATGGACTACGTGGAGTTGAGCAGGGTGATGGGCGTAGCGGTTGTCGTGGCGTCCATCGAGATCGTGCTGGTCTCTCTGCTCTCGACGATCTTCGCGATCCTGTACAACCTGACCGTCGGGCTGACGGGCGGGGTTGAGGTGGTCCTGTCAGACGACGTCTGACAGCCCCTCTATGGCTGATCCGGGGGTGAGGACGGACCCACCGGATAGTCCGATAGCATTGCGGCTCGCACGAGGGCCTATAGCTCAGTTTGGTTAGAGCGCTTCCCTGATAAGGAAGAGGTCGGTGGTTCAAGTCCACCTAGGCCCACTCTCCTCCCTTCGGTCCGGTACCCCTTCTGCGGACAATTCACCGAGCCCTGTGGTCACGCATGGGAGGGGGAGCCCATGACGCCGATGTCGTACTACATCTCCGATGCGATCCAGGCATCTGTGCTGCTGGCCGTGGCACTTCTGATCCGGAGGGGCACGATCCCACCGCTCTGGTCGTCAGCGGCCTTCACTGTCGCCGTTGTCGTGAACAACCTGGCCCTGAACTTCCAGTACACACTCATCGGCTACAGCGCTGTGGGCGTGATGCTGCTGGTGATGGCGGCCTATGCGGCCGTCACCTTGGTGTGGCGTCCCTTCCTCATTAGTGCCGCGATTATGTCGATCGTCACCACCTACACGTTGGTGGTCAATGATCCGGAGAACGGTCCTGGCTGGGTCGTCACGATGTTCACGGCACTGGCAGTGTCAGGCGTGATCTTGTACGGACTCCACTACGGAGCACGCGCCCTCGCTGAGGCCAACCTCGCGATCGAGCGCCTGGCCACGCGTGATGAGCTGACCGGACTCCTCAACCGGCGTGGCCTGCAGGAGGCGGGTGACACGCTGCTTGCGTTGGCGGCCAGAGACGGCAACTCCGTCTTCGTCGCCTTTGTGGACATCACCGGCTTGAAGCAGGTGAACGACCAGCACGGGCACGCGGTGGGAGATCTGGTGATCCGTCGGTCTGCTGAGGCGCTCGTGGCGCAGTGTCGGGACTCCGACGTGGTCTGCCGGTGGGGTGGCGACGAGTTCGTGGTGGTCGGCCAGGGATCACTGCCCGATGCCCCCGGACTGGCCGGACGCATCCAAGCGGGGGTGGCCACGGAGGGACTCGAGGGCGTGTGGAATCCAGGCGTGTGGGTGGGCATCGCTGCGGCCGGGGCCGAGGGGATCACCCTCGACAGCCTCATTCGGCTGGCCGACGAGGCGATGTACGCCAGCAGGTCGCCCCGATGAGGGCAGGCGCGGGCGCGGGCTGCTGGGTGGGGCGGGTAGGATCCGCGTCATGAAGAAGCTGCTTCTCCTCGTCGTCCTCGCCGGTGTCGGCTACCTCGTCTACCGCCAGATCATGGCCAACAAGGCCGAGCAGGATCTGTGGTCCGAGGCCACAGCCGAGCCCGATCTTCGATAGCCGATCCTCCTCCCGTACCACTCGGGGGCTTAGCTCAGCTGGTAGAGCGCTGCCTTTGCAAGGCAGAAGTCAGGGGTTCGAGTCCCCTAGCCTCCACTTTCCAGATTTGCACCGCTTCCCGGTGCAATTCGGCGGAATTGAGCCGGAATCACTCGGATTCTGCGGATCTGAACCGCCCCCCGTCACAGGTGTGACGCATCGTCACGGTGGGCCACGCGCTCGTAGGGTCGTGTCCCATGGGACGCCGTGTCACCGCACTCACGACAGCGCTCGTGCTTTCCGCGGCAGCCGCGATCCTCACCTCGTGCTCGGGTGATGCCGCGCAGAACGTCGTCCAGAAGAAGCTGCACGACGACGCCATCGTCAACGCCGACCTGTGGAGCGACCGCCCCGAGATCCTCGGCGCGGGGCTGGGGTTCACGGGCATCAATGGCGTCCCCGGCCTTACCCTGGACGACCTCGAGACAAGTCAGCGTCTGGCGCGTCTGGCCGGTGGTGCATGGAACACGGTCGAGTGCGCGGCCGGTGAGGAACCGACCCTCGGCAACTACACGGCCACCGTCACCCCGGATGCCGTCGCCAGCATCTGGGGCACGCCGACCTATTACGCCGACGGCTACCCGATCGAGTTCAGCTGGCCGGTACTGCCGTCGACTGTCGATCCGACGGACTTCGAGCTCACCCTCAACACCGGGGAGAAGGTCATGCCCGAGGTCGCGTCGATCTACCCGAATTGGGAACTGAACGAACGCAGCACGGTCGTGATCTTCGGACACTTCGGCAATCGGCTCCCACCAGACTCACCGGGGCTGATCTGGCCGGTCTCCATCGAGGTGGTGGAGGACGATACGCCGTTGCAACTCCTCGGACCCGACGGGCCGGTAAGTGCTGTGGGGCTTACGAGGCAGTCCCCTCCGCCGTCGTCGTACACCGATCCAGAGATCGCCCCGGAGAAGCGAGGGGGACCCACGCTCGTCGCGGCGAAGCTCTCCCGCATGTCGACAGAGGGAGAGGGGTGGCCCGACGGTCCGAAACCCCTCACCGGCACCAGTCCCAATGACGGTGTGACGCTCTACGGGGACGACGCGCAGTACCGGTTGCGGGTGTTCACCTCCGGCGGCATGACCCCCGACGGCGTGCGGGGGCTCTTTCCCACCGACTACGAGAACTACTTCCGTGTTCGGGCGGTGGACAAGGCAGGCAACGAGGTCGTGCTCACCGAGGTGGGTACGGAGTACGAGGTCGACGGTGGCACGGCGCGGGTCGTCGGACTCGCCGACCTGGGCCTGAAGGCCGATCAGTACACCGACTGCTACATCGATGACCGTGACAACTACATCGACATCGTCCTTGCGGGAGACGAGTCCGCGATGCGGGCGATCACCCAAGTCGAGATCCCGTCGACCGACGGCTACCTCCCGCTCTATAACCCCGGTGGCCCGGGCAATGACCCGACGCCGGGCGTTCGCTACGCGGCTGGATCGCCGCCGATCACGCAGAACGTCCTGATGGCACTGGACGATCCGATGACGGTCACATTGGACTGACAGCGCACGTGACGGCATTGACAGCACTGCAGTCATCTGTCTACCTTGTCACCCATGGCTGTCATGACGATCCGGAACCTCGACGACGAGGTCCGCGACAAGCTCCGTATCCGTGCTGCCCACAACAGGAGGTCGATGGAGGCCGAGGTTCGGGCGATCCTGGCGGACGCGGTGGAGTCCCCGGTGGAGCGCACATCAATCGAGGTCCTGCTGGGCTTGTGTGAGGCGGCCGGACCTGACTTCGCTGACTTCCTCCCACGACGCGAGCCGTACCAACCTCGGGTGACCTTCGAGTGATCGTCATCGACACGAACGTGCTCAGCGAGGCCATGCATCCACGAGGTGCGTTCGTGGTGAAGGAGTGGCTCGACACCGTTGAGCAGCACGTGGCGATCTCAGTGGTGACACTCCAGGAGGTGGCCTACGGGGCGCATCGCTTGAATGATTCCCAGCGCCGCGAAGGCATCCTCGCTGCGCTTGCCGCCATCCAGACGGCATCGGGTCTGGCCACGTTACCGATCGATGATGAGGTCGCCCTGCTGGCCGGCTCACTCCTGGGCCGTCGGTCCATGGGTGGCCGACCCATGTCTGAGGCTGATGCGCAGATCGCCGCGACCTGCCTCGTCCACGATGCCACCCTCGCCACCCGGAACGCCAAGGACTTCGACGGACTTGGACTCAAGCTCCTGGACCCATGGGCGGACTCTGACGCCGACTAACCGTGCTACACCGTGCTACGGTCCGGCCATGACTGCAGCACACGAGCACATCAGTCAGCGCACGCTGCGAAATGAGAGCGGCCGGATTCTGCGCGAGGTGCAGGCGGGTGCGACCTACGTGATCACCAACAACGGCGAGCCGGTGGCCGAGATCCGTCCCTTGGCGCACGATCCACTGGCGGGGCTCACCGTGAGGCGGGCTAGGCCAGGCAGCAGCTTCCGCGACATTGTCCCCGAGCCGGGCCGTAGCGACGAGACTGCTCTGGAGTCTCTGCTGTTCCTACGAGGCGACCGATGATCGCCTATCTGGATGCATCAATCGTCGTTCCACTCATCAAGATCGAGGACGCCAGCGGCGAGATCCGCGACTACCTCCAGGAGCTGCGCGACGACGGACACCTCCTCGTGTCGGCTCGGCTCGCTGAGACGGAAGTTCGCCGAGCGGCGGTGCGGCAAGGGATCAGTCAGGCAACTGTCACGACGCTCCTCGACACCATCAACGTCTTCGAGCTGACACCCGCGGACTACGTCACCGCTGGGCGGTTCGCGTTCGAGAATCTCGGAAGTCTCGACGCATTGCATCTTGCCGCCGCACTACGGGTGCCTGCCGATGTCATGCTCAGCCACGATGCGCGACTCGTTGAGGCCAGTGAGGCATCCGGCCTCCCCGTCCTCGACTCCGCAATCCCGGCCCGCACCCTCTGAGCCCGCCATGACAGGATCCTCCCTATGACGATGACTGCAACGCTCCACACGACCCTCGGCGACATCAAGGTGAACCTGTTCGAGTTCCAGGCCCCCAAGACGGTGGCGAACTTCGTCGGACTGGCTGAGGGAACCAAGGAGTGGACCGATCCCAACGTGCGTGCCAAGAGCACAGCCCCGCTGTATGACGGCACGATCTTCCATCGCGTGATCTCTGGATTCATGATCCAGGGCGGGGATCCGCTGGGCACCGGCACCGGCGGCCCGGGCTACCGCTTCGAGGACGAGTTCCACCCGGAGCTGTCCTTCGACCGTCCTTATCTCTTCGCCATGGCGAACGCGGGGCCGAACACGAATGGCTCTCAGTTCTTCATCACGGTGGCCCCGACCACGTGGCTGAACTTCAAGCACAGCATCTTCGGCGAGGTTGCCGATCAGGCTTCGCGCGATGTTGTCGACGCGATCGCGGCGGTGGAGACGGCGCCAGGCGACCGCCCCAAGACCGATATCGCGATCACCTCCATCGACATCTCGCGCGACTAGCCTGCGCGCATGACCGAGCCCACCCCGACGCCGGGGTCGCTGCCGGTGTGCCCGCGGCACCCGGAGCAGGCGACAGGGGTTCGGTGCACGCGCTGCCAGCGGCCGGTCTGCGCGCAGTGCATGGTCGCTGCACCGGTGGGATTCCAGTGTCCTGAATGCGTGGCGGCCGCTGCTGCCACGACTCGGCGGGCCACGACCCCGGCGGGCGGAACGCCGATCGCCAAGCCAGCGGTCACGTACTCGTTGATCGGTGTCACAGCAGCGATCTTCCTGCTGCAGTTCACCGTGGGCATCAACCAGACCGCCGGCGAGTGGGGTATGTATCCGCCGGCGATCGCTGTCGGTGGCGAGTGGTGGCGCCTGATCACGCACGCCTTCCTGCACGGGTCCTGGCTGCATGTGGGCTTCAACATGCTGGTGCTCTTCCTCCTCGGACCGACATTGGAGCGGATCCTCGGTCACGGAAGATTCCTGAGCCTGTACGTACTGGCGGCACTTGGTGGCGGGGTGGCGTCCTACATCGCGTCGGATCCCTTTGACTTCTCCGTCGGTGCCAGCGGCGCCATCTTCGGACTCATGGGTGCGTTCATCGTGGCGGGACGTCGACTGCGCTATGACATCACTCAGGTGGTCGTCCTGCTGGGCATCAACGTGGTGATTGGATTCCTGTCTCCTGGTGTGGACTGGCGAGCGCACCTCGGCGGGCTCATCGTGGGCGCGGCGGTAGCCGCGGTGTTCGTGCTTCCCGCTCGTCACCATCGAGCACTGGTACAGAGCGCGGGGTTGATCGGTGTGGTGTTGGTCTTGGCTGGCCTGATCGCGTGGCGCACAGCCCAGATCAACGAACTGCTGTCACCCTTGGGCTGACTCATCAGGAACTGAACCGTCTCTGCCACGTGGAGGTCACATGAATCGTCGAATCGCCAGGTCGCTGGCGGTCATGTCCCTCGCGGCTGGAATGACAGCCGCCATGGTGACGGGATGCTCCTCCACCGGATCTGAATCCACGGACTCGGCAGGAGGCGATGTCACGCGCATGTGGATCGAGCCCGAACTGGTGGAGTGCGAGGGCGTGGCGCCGATGGAGTGCATGCAGGTGGCGTACTCCGAGGACGGTGAAACCCAACTGTTCTACGACAGCATCGCAGGGTTCGACTACCAGGAGGGCACGTCCTACGTCATCGACGTGGCAGTGACAGAGGTCGACGATCCACCCGCGGACGCATCGAGCCTGTCCTACACGCTGGTGGAGATTGTCGAAGAAGCGCCCCAGTAGTCACACGGGCACCAACAATCCACCGTCGCCACGAGGGTATCCACAGAGTTATCCACACCTGGGGATGAACTACACGGATGTAATCCGACGCTGGTAGTCGGTGATCGGACTACTTCCAGCGAGTCGCGAGGAAAAAGCCGCCCATGATGAAGGCGAACCCGATGCCGACGTTGATGAGGGCGTTCAGATCCTGCATGACCGGGATGGACGAGCCGGCAACGTAGAACGCCACGATGTAGGTCAGGCCGATCACGAAGAGGGCGACCATGGTCGGGGCCAGCCAGGAGGGAGAGCCGATGCGAGCGACCTTGCGCTCGCCCTTGTGCGTCGGTGGCGGGGTGTACACGTCCTTCTTGCGTCCCTTGGACTCCGGCACGGTGCTCCTCCTGGCATCAGGTCGCGGCTGCGACCGGGGTGACTTCGGGCACCAGCCTGCCACATGCCCGTGGCACCGCGGGGTTACCGTGGGCGTATGAGGTCCGACAGGGGAGCTGATTGCCGATGGTGAGGTGGGCGAGCCTGCGCGCCCGCCCCTCCGTCATCGCGTCGATGCTCGTGTTCGCGCTCGCCGGTGTGATGTTCGCGGCGGCCGCGAGTTCGAGTCAGGGAACCGACCTGCGTTCTCAGCGTGCCTCGGAGCTGAGCGAATTGGTGGGGCAGAAGTCCGACGCGGTCGAGGCTCTCGAACGGGACGTGGCTGCCCGGCAGTCGTCGGTGGACGACATCAGCGCTGGACGCTCCGGAGATCCGGTCGCGGCCGACCTGCGCACCGACATCGCGCTCGCGCGAGAGAGCGCGGGTCTGGCAGCGATCACCGGCAAGGCCCTGCGCGTCACCCTCGACGATGCTCCGATTCGTGAACCGAGTGATCCGCTGTGGCAGACGCTCACCCCAAATGACGTGATCGTCCATCAGTCGGATGTGGAGGCGGTCATCAACGCCCTGTGGCGCGGCGGCGCCGAGGGCATTCAGGTCATGGACCAGCGCCTGATCAACACGAGTTCGGTGCAGTGCGTGGGCAACACCCTGCTTCTGCAGGGCCGGGTCTATTCACCGCCTTACGTCATCACGGCCGTTGGCCCACTCAAGGCGATGCGCACGAGCCTGTGGCAGGACCCGGGCGTCGCCGACTATCGGGACTGGGCGGGAGCCGTGGGCCTCGGATACGACATCGAGCGACTCCCCGACTACATGCTGCCCGCCTACGAGGGTCCGATCTCCATGGACTTCGCCAGCCCGGATGCGGTGAACGGCGCGTCACCTGCCTCCTGACCCACCCGCTGGAGGCGACGCCGAGCAGCAAGGACCACAATGTCGCTGTGGCCCGGATCCTGGTCGTCGACAATTACGACTCCTTCGTGTTCAACCTCGTGCAGTACCTCGCGCAGTTGGGCGCTGACGTCACCGTCCGTCGAAATGACGAGGTCACGACCGCCGAGGCCCGCACGTATGACGGCGTTCTCCTGAGTCCTGGACCGGGCACTCCAGAGAATGCCGGGGTGTGCATGGACATCGTGCGCGAGTGCGCCGGTGACGTTCCGATCTTCGGCGTGTGCCTCGGACATCAGGCGATCGCCGCGGCCTACGGTGCGACCGTCGATCGGGCACCGGAGCTCCTGCACGGCAAGACCTCACCGGTGGAGCATGAGTCGGTCGGGGTGCTGCGCGACCTGCCCTCGCCCTTCACTGCGACCAGGTATCACTCGCTGGCGGTCGACCCCGCGACGGTTCCGGCCGAACTGATGGTGACCGGCACCACTGCTGGGGGCGTGATCATGGGCCTTCGTCACCGAGACCTTCCGGTCGAGGGAGTGCAGTTCCACCCGGAGTCAGTGCTCACCGAGGGCGGCTATCTCATGCTCGCGAACTGGCTCACGGAGTGCGGCGACCCGCAGGCCCGGGAGCGGGCCGAAGGCCTCGCCCCCGTCATCGGCTAGGGAGAGGCCGACGAATCAGGGATTGGCGAACTCGTCCGCCGGGGGATCTACCGGCGGGTCCGGCGGAGCGAACTCATCGGACGGCGTGGGCTCCGGTGTGGGCTCGGGTGTTGGCTCAGGTGTCGGCTCCGGCGTCGGAATCGGCGGGGACGTCGAGACCGTGATCGTCACGACGGAACCACGGGCGAGGAGTTCCCCACCCTGGGGTGACTGCGCGAGCACCGTGCCTGCGGAGACGGTGCTGTCCTCGATCTCGACGACCTGCACGTCGAATCCCTCTTGGGCGAGATCACTGCGTGCCTGAGCCTCGCTGGTGCCGACGACCTTGGGCACCTTCACCAATCCGGACGACACCGTGATGTCGATGCTGGCGCCGGCGCTCACCTGGGTTCCCTCCTCGGGGTCCTGGGCGAGCACGTATCCGGCGGGCTGTGGTGAGTTGCGCTCCTTGATGGCACCGAGCTGCAGGTTGGCATCCTCCAAGGCGATGCGCACCGCCTCGATGGATGTGAGTGCGATCAACTGCGGCACCGTCACCTGCTCAGCACCCGCGGAGATCGTCACGTTGACGGACTGACCGACCTCGATGCTCTCGCCGGCGGCGGGCTGCTGACTGATGATGGTGTCGACCGGACGGTCGGAGAGTTCCGGCGTCTGCGCACCGAGGCGCAGATCGAACTCATCCAGCGTGGTGGTGGCCTGCTCGATGGTGAGGCCGTCGAGGTTGGGCACCTGCACCTGATTCGCACTGGCGCCGCCGAAGATGAAGCGTCCGACCAGTAGCGCCCCGATGATCGCTGCGGTGATTCCGACAATGCTCAGGGCCCAGAAGGCGAATCCGCGACGTCGCGGCCGACGCCCCATGTCATACATCGGCTCGTACTCACCCGATGCGCCTGCTGCCTGAACCGGCGACAGCATCTGGGTCTGCTCCGCTGTGATCATCGGAACCGCCGCGGTGACAGGCGCTCCCGCCACGGCGCGCTCGACATCGGCACGGAAGTCGGCGGCCGTCTGGTAGCGATCGTCAGTGCGCTTGGCAAGTGCGTGCAGCACCACGGCGTCGATCTGCTGCGAGACACCGGCATCGACCTGGGACGGAGGCGTGGGCATCTCACTGACGTGCTGGTAGGCGATGGACACCGGCGAGTCGCCGGTGAAGGGGGGCTTGCCCGTGAGGAGCTCGTAGAGCACGACGCCGGCGGAATACAGGTCGCTGCGTGCGTCGACGACCTCACCGCGGGCCTGCTCGGGGGACAGGTACTGGGCGGTGCCCATCACGGCGGAGGTGGCGGTCATCGTGCTGCCGGAGTCGTTCATCGCGCGGGCGATGCCAAAATCCATCACCTTGACGTCGCCCGTGCGGGTGAGCATGACGTTGGCCGGCTTGATGTCGCGGTGCACGATTCCGTGCCGGTGGGCGTAGTCGAGAGCGGCCAGCACGCCGGCGGAGATCTCCAGGGCCCGCTCCGGCAGCAGGCGACGCCCGCTGGCGAGCAACTGCCGAAGGGTCATGCCGTCGACGTACTCCATGACGATGTAGGGGACGACCACCTGCGAGCCGTCGGGCGAGGTCAGCGTGTCCTCGCCGGTGTCATAGACAGCGACGATGTTCGGGTGGTTCAGCGCTGCTGCGGATTGGGCCTCGCGCCGAAACCGGGCCTGGAACGTGGGGTCCTTGGCGAGGTCGGGTCGCAGGATCTTGACGGCGACGCGTCGGCCGAGTCGCAGATCACGTCCTTCATGCACCTCAGCCATGCCGCCACGACCGATGACCTCACCGATCTCATAGCGATCGCCGAGCATGCGGCGGTCGGAGTCCTCGGTCGTCATGGGCCCATCCTCTCAGGGCAGGTCGGGCTCACCATCAGCGCAACACCGCCTCGAGCACAGATCTGGCGATCGGGGCGGCCAGTTGGTTGCCACTGACCTCAGGGGCGCCGGCGTCCTCGACCATCACGGCAACGGCCACCTCAGGAGACTGGGCGGGGGCGAAGGCGATGAACCACGCGACGGCGGGATTGTCATTGCCCGTCTGTGCCGTGCCCGTCTTTCCCGCGACACGAACCCCCTCGATCCGCGCATTGCTCCCCGTGCCGTTGTCGACGACGTTGACCATCATCTCGGTCATCTGCACGGCATCCAGGGGCGTCATCGACTCCGCGAACACCTTCGGCTGCGTCGTCTGCAGGATCGACAGATCCGGGCCCCGAACCTCCTGCACGAGATAGGGCTCCATGAGCGTGCCGTTGTTGCCGACGGCAGCCGCGACCATTGCCATCTGCAGTGCGGTCGCGCGGACGTCGAACTGCCCGATGGCGGACATGGCCGTCTGGGGTGCGTCGGGATCCTCGGGGAAGCGGGAGGTGGCCGCGCGCAGTGGGATCTGGAAGGAGTTGTCGAATCCCATCAACTGCGCCTGCGCTCGGAGCGCCTCTGCTCCCAATTCGTTGCCCAGCCATGCGAACGCGGTGTTGCACGAGATCGCGATCGCCTGTCGGAGCGTGACCAGGTTGTTTGGGCCACATGCCTGCCCGTTCCAGTTGCGAATCTTGTTCGTGGAGTTCGGCAGGTTGTAGGCGCGCGGGCCCGGCAGCACGGTGTCGGGAGTGAAGCGGCCGCTGGCCAGTGCTGCAGCAGCCGTCACGATCTTGAAGGTGGACCCCGGTGGGTTCAAGGAGACGATCGGCCGGTTCAGCAACGGCTTGGCCGGGTCTGATTCGAGGGTCGCGTAGTACTGGCGGATGGAGTTCGGGTCGTGGCTGGACAGGATGTTCGGGTCGAAGGACGGTGACTGCACGCTGGCGAGAATCCGCCCAGTCGCCGGTTCGATGGCGACGACGCCACCCTTCTTGCCCTTCAGGCCGTTGAACGCCGCGCGCTGGGCCCGGGCATTGAGAGTCGTCGTCACGGCGCCGCCTTGCGGATCACGTCCGGCGAACAACTGCTCCGCACGATCGACGACGAACAGCGGGGAGGACCCGGTGAGCACTCGATTCTCGGTGCGCTCCAGACCGGTTGCCCCGTAGATGAGCGAGTAGAAGCCGGTGACCGGCGCGTACATCGGCCCGTTGTCGTACTCGCGCAGGTAGGTCAGGGTGTCGCCCGTCTCAACGGAGCGGGCCACCGGATTGGAGCCGACCAGAATGGGTCCGCGCTCTCGGTCGTACTCCTCCAGCAGCACCCGCTGGTTGCCCGGACGATCCCGGTAGTCACCGGCGAGCACCACCTGGATGACGGTGACATTGGCGATCAGGGCGATCAGGAGAAGGCCCAGAACGATGGAGATGCGCCTGATGGGTCGACTCATGTGCGTCTCACCACCTGAGTGAGGGCGTCGTCGGGGGAGAGGACTTCCGAATCAGGGCGCCGCGCACGGTCGGAGATGCGCAGCAGTAGCGCGATGAGGATCCAGTTCGCGATGAGCGACGATCCGCCGTAGGACAGGAACGGAGTGGTCAGGCCGGTGAGGGGAATCAGGCGAGTTACGCCACCGACGATGACGAACACCTGCAGTCCGAGGGTGATGGACAGGCCGGCTGCGAGGAGCTGCCCGAAGGAGTCGCGCACCGCGATTGCCGCTCGGAGGCCACGCTCGACGAGGATGGCGTACACGAGCAGCAGTGCGATGAGGCCCGTGACACCGATCTCCTCACCGAGGGCCGCCACGATGAAGTCGGTGCTGGCGAACGGCACCAGGTTGGGAAAGCCCTGACCGATGCCGGCGCCGAGGATCCCGCCATTGGCGAGACCGAACAGCGACTGCACGATCTGATAGCCCTCGTCGGTGGCGTAGGTCCATGGGTCCAGCCACACCATGACGCGCAGGCGCACGTGCCCGAACATGTAGTAGGCGAGAACGGCGCCGCCCATGAAGAGGGCACCGCCGATGACCAGCCACGACCGGCGCTGCGTGGCGATGTAGAGCATGGCGACGAACAGGCCGAAGAACAGCAGTGAGGTGCCGAGGTCGCGCTGGAAGATGAGCACGGCCAGGGACACCAGCCATGCGACGACAAGCGGGCCCAGATCCTTCAGGCGGGGCAGGCCGAGGCCGAGCACCTTGGTGCGCACGAGGGCCAGCGAGTCGCGCTTCTCCACCAGGTAGCCGGCGAAGAAGATGGTCAGCAGGATCTTGGCGATCTCGGCAGGCTGGAACGAGAAGCCCCCGATCCGGATCCACAGCGTCGCACCGTTGACTGTCGTGCCGATGACGGGAGCGAGGGGCAGCACCAGCAGGATCAGGCCCACGAGCCCGAGCGTGTAGGTGTAGCGCTGCAGCACACGATGATCGCGCAGCAGGATCAGGACCGAGGCGAACAAGATGACGGCCACCGTGAACCAGGTCAGTTGCGAGTAGACGTCCGGCGTGGGCAGCGGATTGTCGTTGAGTTCAGCTCGTCGGGCAGCGGCCACGTCGAGTCGGTAGATCATGACGAGGCCCAGGATCGTCAGGAGCGTGGCGGCGGGCAGGAGGATCGGATCGGCATACGGTGCCCGCAGTCGGACGACGCCATGCATGATCAACGCCAGTGCGCCGACGACGCCCGACGTGATCCACAGGCCGGCATCCGGGTCGCGGCCGATGGCCCAGCCCACCTGCAGAGTGCCCAGCACGCCGATACCCCACGCGAAGATCAGCATGAGGAGTTCGGCATTGCGACGGGTGGGCTGCCGGCGTGCGGTCGATCGTTTCGCTGTGTCCGTCACTGCAAGGATCCCGGGCAGCCCGACGGCGAGAAGATCGTCTGGCATTCAGCGGCGCGATCCTCGAGTTCGGTGACGATGCGGTCGGCGTCGGCCTGATCGGCCGCGGGAATTCCCTTGCTGACGAGCTCCTGATCGAAGTAGGGCAGCTGCCCGACTTGCAGGCCGGAGTCCGAGTCCAGAGTCGACAGCGAATACCCGAGCAAGGTGCCCTGGATCCCGCGATAGACCGCAACTGTTCCTGTGCCGGCGCTTCCGTTGAGTGCGACGTACCACTGAGTGGACAACCACGACGTGGCGATGGCGAATGCGCCGGCGAGGCCGAGGGCCACGACGAGGATGAGGCTCACGACCCACAGCCAGGTGCGCCGCCGCTGCTTACGCTCGGCGCGAGCCACGAGTTCCGCTGCCGCGGCCCGTCGGGCTGACTCGGCTGCCGGCACGACGATCTCGGCGTCGATGAGGGGCTGGGGTGCCGTCGGCGGTCCGCCGTCGAACGGCGCGGGAGCGTCCGGTCGATCGGGGTCTGGCTGGGCGTCGTCAGGAAAGCGCACATCGGGCAGTCGCATGCGCACGCGCGGCTCACCGGCGGCACCGACGACGACGGGTGAGTAGCGATCGAAGACGGGGGGTGCCTCAGTGTCGGCCACGTCCACGACATCAGCCACGACGACGGTGACGTTGTCCGGGGCCCCGCGCTCAAGGGCCAGATCGACGAGCCGCGTCACCGCTCCCGTCGGATCACCATCGCGCATCAGTGACGACATCTCACTGAGGCTGACAACACCGGAGAGACCGTCGGTGCACAGCATGTAGCGGTCACCTACTCGCGCCTCACTCAGTGCCAGGTCAGCCTCAACAGGATTGAGTCCGTCGAGTGCACGCATGAGCAGTGAACGCCGAGGATGCACCCCGGCCTCCTCCTCCGTGATCCGTCCGGCATCGACCAGGGTCTGCACGTAGCTGTGGTCGTGGGTGATCTGCGCCAGTTCGTCGTCGCGCAGGAGATATGCCCGGGAGTCACCGATGTGCACCAGGGCCATCTGGCTGCCGAGCCAGTAGAGCCCGGTGACAGTGGTGCCCATGCCGGTGAGATCGGGATCATCGGCGATCACGTCGGAGATGCCGTCGCCCACATCTGCCACCGCATCGGCAAGCGCGCTCAGGACGTCATCCGGCTCGGGCGGGTGGACATCCAGATCGGCGACGAGCGCGACGGCGATGGCACTGGCGAGTTCGCCGGCGGCATGGCCGCCCATGCCGTCGGCCACCAGCAGCAGCGCTGGCCCGGCATAGCCGGAATCCTCGTTTCCCTCTCGTACGAGTCCGACGTCCGACCGGGCCGCGTAGCGAAGTGCGAGTGACATGTCGACTACTTCTGAATCTGCAGGGTGGTGCGCCCGACACGCAGGGGAGCGCCAAGAGGCAGCACGGTGGGGGTGGTGATGCGGGTCCGGTCGATCCAGGTGCCGTTGGTGGAACCGAGGTCCTCGACGATCCACGAGCCTTCCGCCGGATACACGCGAGCATGTCGACTGGAGGCGTAGTCGTCATCGATGATCAAGGTGGAGTCGGGTGCACGACCGATCGTGATCTGCCCGTCGTCCAGCGGGATCACGGTGCCGGTCAAGGGACCCTCGATGACGACGAGCTTGGTCCCCTTCGCCTTCGACTGCTTGGTCGCCTTGGGCGGCTTGGCGGGCTTGGGCGCACGGCCCGGGCGTGCCTGGCGGCCGGTGGGACGGGCCTCGGCCGGCATCTTGAGGTCACGGCGCAGGACGAGGACGGTGATGAGGACGAAGGCCCACAGCAGCGTCAGGAATCCCAGCCGGACGAGGGTGAGCGCGAGCTCGGACACCGGTCAGCCGATCCCGGCCTCGGACGAGCGGAACACCAGTTGGGTGGATCCGATGGTGATGACGCTGCCGTCGGCGAGCTCCTGCTGGGACACGCGCTGGCCGTTCACGAGGGTGCCGTTGGTGGAGTTGAGGTCGCGCAGCAGGATCGGCTGACCCAGCACGATCTCGCAGTGGTTGCGGGAGGCACCGGGATCCTCGATGCGGATGTCGGTGTCGCTGCCTCGTCCGAGCTTGCTGACCGCCCTCACCAAGGGATAGGCGGTTCCCTCCACCTCGAGCCTGGGCTGTCGCAGGTCCGCGAGGACCGCCTGCTGACTGCCGGCCGCCTGGACCTCGGCGCGAGCCTCGCTGCGAACGCGGAAGATGCCCGTCTCCAACTCGTCGTCCTGGCTCAAGGTCACCTGAACAGGTCCGAGGAGGGTGTAGCCCTGCTCGCCGCCGTAGTCGCGCACGAGGGTGGCCAGCTCGGTCTGCAGGGCGTCGCGGAAGACCGCGAGGCGTCGGTAGTCGTGCTCGGAGAGCTCGATGTGGAAGACGTTGGGGATGACGGTACGACTGCGGTCGATCACGGCGGCGCGGTCGTTGACCTCACGCTGGAGCGCTGAGGCGATCTCGACCGGCTGCACCTCGGCCTTGAAGGCCCGTGCGAAGGCACCGTTGACCAGTCGATCAAGGGAGTCCTCAAACCGGTCCAGCAGCCCCACGTGTGTCTCCTAGCGTTGTCGCGGCATGCCGCGTAACCCCCATCGGGGATGTGTGACGATGCTAACCGTCGATGCACGTGCATCTACGGACCCGCACCGTGTAGAACGGGTGCATGCCCATTCGTTCACGAGTGATTCCCGCTGCCATCGCCGCCATGCTCGCCCTGGTGGGCGCGGCCATGCCTGCCAGTGCCGATGACGCCCCCAGCCTGATCAACGGTGGCAATGCCCCGGGCGGCTGGGTGGTCAACGCGGATACCTACACGAACCTCTTCGGGTCCATGGGCGCCGGGCAGCCGCAGGGCACCGTGATCGCCGACTCTGGTTTCCGCCCGTATCCCCACGGTTTCCCGCTGCCGAACTGGGGTGATCTGACGTCGCTGGCGCAGAACAAGCTGATCTACGGGGGTGATCCGCGGGTCACGCTCCCTGCGCTCGAGCAGGGGGAGTACGTGCTGTCGGACTCCTTGAACTCCCTTGCCCTGCGTCGCACGCTGGGCGATGGCGTGTGCCGCGACCCCAAGGGGATCGATCCGGTCACGGGCGAGTGTGACCTCATTCTTGGGGCTGAACTGCTCGCCCAGATGATCGAGACCGCAAGCCTCGGCGGTCACTGCTTCGGCTTTGCGGCGGCAGCGGCGGCGCTCTACAACGGACAGATTCCAGCGAATCAGGTGGGTGCCTCCGGCTTGGGCCTCAACGCCATGAATCCCATGGGGCAGCCCGCCATTCAGACGATAACCCGCCTGTTCGGGACCCAGCTCCTGATTCCGAACCTCAGATCGATTTTGTCGGCAGGAGTCTCACCCACGGAGGTGGTGCAGACGCTCGTCCGCGAACTGCCCGCGGGTCAGGTGCCCTATGTCCTCACGGTGATCGGTAAGCCAGGTGGTCACGCGATCACTCCGTACGCCGTCCTTGATCGCGGAAACGGTCTGTATGACGTGGCGATCTACGACAACAACTACCCACTCCAGGCCAAGACGTTGACGATCGACACGGTCGCGGACACCTTCATCTACACGTCGGCGACGAATCCGAACGCCGCGGACTACACGTGGAGCACAGCGAACGACTCGGCGATCGCCTTGGTCCCCGTTGCGGATCTCATCGCCGTGCAGGAGTGCCCCGTCTGTCGTGGGCCCGATCAGGGCACCTTGGTCAGCTTCAGTGCCGTCGAGACCGAGAATGCCAACGAGATCGGTTTCTCGCTTGTGGACGCCGACCAGCAGCCACTTGACCGGAGTCTGTGGCGATCGATCGATCCGCTGAACCCGAACAACACCAAGTACACGAGCCTGCCACTCGTCGCTGTGGATCCTGGTGTGGAGTTCGGAGTCCTGGTGCGTACGGGTGACCTGTCCGGGACGCAGCCGCTCGAGGTCTATGCGATGAGCAACGGCTCGTCGGAGTACCTGCTCATGGAGGCCCTGCCGTCGAACAATGCATTCATCTTCGGTGTGGTCGGTGATTCGGCACTGTTCCTGTCGAACAAGGCGACCTCTCCTCGGATCCAGCAGCTGAACGACGGCAAGACCGAGAGCATCGACGTGAACGGTCACCCGCTGGCTCTTCCGCGGAACGTCACGGTGTTCCAGGACTGGGATCGGGCGAAGGAACGAGTGCGCTACAGCAGCACGGCCAAGCGGACTCTGACCTGGAACGTGCAGGTCAGTGGCATCGGACCCGTGGAAGCCAGCTGGGTCGGTCTGGGCGTCAAGGTGCCTGCCGGGTCCACGATCGTGGTCGATTACGCCAATGCCACCAAGGACCGCGCTCCCCGCGCTTGGGTGGTGTCGAAGGACGGTGATCGCACATCGATCGACATGCAGGCCGTCACGCAGTCCCTCATTGATAAGACCCGTGACCAGATCTACGTCACCCAGGGTCCCAGCTAGGGATTCGTTTCTCCCTCACGTGTTCGTCAGCGGCCCTGCATCTCTGCGGGGCCGCTGACTGACGTTCGGAACTTCAGACGCCGCGCTGCGAATCTCCGTGGTCGCGCGCGGGTGCCTGGTCGAAGTACTGCTGGCCGAGGCGCAGCAGTTGCTCGTCGGTGATGTCGTCAATGTCGACGCGAATGTCAGCGACGATCTTGGCTGCCACATCGGACTCGTGCTTCTCCAGGTACGAGACGAGGTGGTGCGAGGCGTTCGACTTGCCCTTGCCGTGGCCGAGGAGGAGAACTGCCTCG